>ENA-OSJC01000102-OSJC01000102.1-marine-metagenome-genome-assembly--contig:-NODE-102-length-83878-cov-6.617570_pt1 | contig 83878 bp, 80 predicted proteins | sample MGYA00237885_ERZ534234 | MGnify/ENA primary metagenome ERZ534234 (study PRJEB26413, sample SAMN06343907) | marine metagenome | isolation source: coastal waters | place: Atlantic Ocean: West Antarctic... | reverse complement strand
AAGCTATTTTGTGCCACCAGAGTGCCACCAGAAACCAAAAAATCTCAATTGGATTCAATGGGTTATCAGCTAAGTAATTGATTTTACTGGTGCCCCCACACGGACTCGAACCGCGGACCTATTGATTACAAATCAATTGCTCTACCAGCTGAGCTATAGGGGCACTGGTGAAGCGTCTTTTGCTTTATTAGCAAAATGAATGCAAGAGGTTTTTGATATGTATTATCAGGAATTATAAAATTGATTTGATCCAGATATTACATATAATTTAAATGACCAGATCTACTTATCTTGAAATATTACTGTATGGTCATCGATGTGTTACATAAATATAAACTTAACGTAGTGGAACCTCGGAATAACTAGAATTATACCAATAACAAAATTTGATATTTAAATAAATTTGTCTAATATTTACTATTTTTTTTAATTTTAGTCAAAATTTTGTTTTTTTACTAAGAAATCCTATAAATATGTCGGTTTTTTCTATTCTAAAAAATAACGATTAGCTCATTATAATTTAAGTATAAGGGATACTTTCATGCGATATTCAGCATTAAGCATATTGAAACAGGGACTAACTGGAAACAAAAGTTGGAAACCTGTGTGGCGCGAACCTGAACCAAAGAAGTCTTATGACTATATTATAGTTGGCGGCGGTGGGCATGGATTGGCAACAGCTCACTATTTAGCAAAAGTATTTGGTGGGAAAAATATAGCTGTTCTAGAAAAAGGTTGGATTGGATCGGGCAATATTGGACGCAATACAACCATAGTACGTTCAAATTACGTGTTAGATGGAAACCAACCCTTTTACGAAATGTCAATAAAATTGTGGGAAGGCCTCGAGCAAGATCTCAACTATAATGCGATGATGTCACAACGCGGCATACTAAATTTGGCGCACTCAGATGGACAGCGAGATGCCTATGCACGCCGCGGAAATGCAATGTTAATGTCAGGTGCTGACGCAGAGCTGCTAGACAGAGACGCCATCCAAAAAATGTGCCCATTCTTAAGTTTTGATAATGAGCGCTTTCCAATTAAGGCAGGTCTCTTACAGCGTCGTGCTGGAACCGCTCGACATGATGCTGTTGCTTGGGGCTATGCCCGCTCAGCGGATATCCATGGTGTCGACATTATCCAAAACTGTGAAGTAACAGGCTTTCAAATGAAAAATGGGAAATGCATTGGTGTAGAAACTAATCGCGGCCCAATAAAAGCTAAAAAGACTGCTGTCTGCGTGGCGGGTTCATCAAGTCGTGTTATGGAAAAAGCAGGCATGCGCCTACCAATAGAAAGTCACGTTTTACAAGCTTTTGTTTCAGAAGGTCTAAAGCCTACTATACCTGGAGTTATTACTTACGGGGCGGGACATTTTTATGTGAGCCAATCTGATAAAGGTGGCTTAGTCTTTGGTGGAGATATCGATGGGTATAACTCTTATGCACAAAGGGGCAATTTACCTGTTGTGGAAGATGTATGTTCAGGCGGCATGTCAATCATGCCAATGATTGGACGCGCTCGCCTGTTGCGAATGTGGGGTGGCGTCATGGATATGTCCATGGATGGATCTCCCTTCATTGATAAAACAGGAATTGATGGGTTATATTTTAACGGAGGTTGGTGCTACGGTGGATTTAAAGCTACTCCTGCATCAGGATATTGCTACGCACATTTACTAGCGACAGATACTCCACATGCGAATGCAAGACAAATGCGCTTAGATCGCTTCATGCGAGGCAATATGATTGATGAAAAGGGCGTTGGCGCCCAACCAAACTTACACTAGGGGAATTTAAAATGATAATTAACCATCCCCTTTTGGGGCCACGCGACGCAAACGAGTTTGTACATCTTGGTGATGAATCTTTAATTGATCGCCCAGATGGTATGGCCGATGACGCTGCAAATAAGTTTCACGATTATATGTATTTGCGGGATAATCCTGCAGGAAAATATCGTGAATTATGGTACCATGACGCAGGGGATCGCTCTTGGCTAGTTGTGACACGAGATACATTAACTCACGAAATATTTAATGTAGAGCTTGCACGCGACGTAGCGCGTGCGCGGGGGCGTTCAAAATGAGCCAATCATTCAGAATTAACGGTGGTTTGACAGATAGAAGCAAACCTATCAACTTTACTTTTAATAATAAAAAGATGGTGGGCTATGAGGGTGACACACTCGCTTCAGCCTTATTGGCAAACGGGCAACGCCTAGTTGGACGCTCATTTAAGTATCACCGCCCACGTGGTATATTTTCCGCAGGCTCTGAAGAACCAAATGCCCTAGTTCAGTTACGTACTGGCGCATATCAAGAGCCAAATACACGTGCTACAGTTACAGAATTATTCGATGGCTTAACAGCAACAAGTCAAAATCACCGTGGCTCCCTAGGCTTTGATTTTATGTCAGTAACAGATTTATTATCACCATTTTTAGGCGCTGGTTTTTATTATAAAACATTCATGTGGCCTAAAGCATTTTGGGAAAAAATTTACGAACCTATTATCCGTTCAAGTGCAGGGTTAGGCAGCTTATCAATGCTGGAGGATCCAGATAAATATGACAAAGGATTCCTACATTGCGACCTACTTATTGCCGGTAGTGGTCCATCTGGCCTCGCAGCAGCATTGGCGGCTGGCCATGCGGGTCTTCGTATTATTATAGCCGACGAAGATTACCTATTAGGCGGTCGATTACTTGAAGAAGATCATAACATTGAAGGCATTTCTGGTCAGGATTGGGTTTTGCAAGCACTCGCTGAATTAACAGAAATGTCCAATGTGCGCATCCTGCCACGCACAACTATTTATGGAGCATATGACCATGGAATTTATGGCGCTTTAGAACGCAAGACAGATCACTTGGCTCACAGCGGAGACAAGCCTCGTCAAGTGCTTTGGCGCATTTACTCCAAGCGAGCAATGATTTGTGGCGGTGCAACTGAACGCTCTATCGCATTTCCAAATAACGACCGTCCTGGCATCATGTTAGCTGGCGCCGTTCGGGCTTATGCTACCCGCTATGGAGTAGCAACTGGCAACAAAATAGCCATATTCACAAACAATGACACTGGGTGGCAAACTGCAGTAGAGTTGGTTGCTAAAGGCGTCAATGTTGTCGCTATTATTGACCCTAGAGACACAGCTCCTAGGGCACATATTTCTGGCGTAGCGATGATTATGGGCGCAAGCGTTTGCAACACTTCGGGTAGAAAAGCTTTAAATCGAATTACATTGACCAACGGTCAGACTTTAAATGTTGATTGCTTAGCTGTATCAGGTGGCTGGTCACCAAACGTACACCTAACATGTCATCAACGTGGACGACCCATTTGGAATGACACTATCGCAGGATTTGTACCAGGGGGTGATTTACCTGTAGGGCAATTTGTTGCAGGAGCTGCAAATGGTGACATGACGCTAGGTGCCGCTCTAAAATCTGGACACAAGACTGCAACCTTAATAGCTAAGGATTTAGGATTTACTACCAATGTCTCCAAAGAAGCCAAGGCGGATGATGAAAATTTTGCCATTAAGCAATTCTGGCATGTGACAGGGTATAAACAACGCGCATGGATAGATTTACAAAATGATGTGACAACTAAAGACATCAAACAATCTCAAGCCGAAGGCTTTCGCTCTGTTGAACATTTAAAGCGCTATACTACTTTGGGCATGGCCACAGATCAGGGGAAAACTTCAAATGTACTTGGTCTAGCTGTGATGGCAGAAGCTACTGGAAAAACTATTCCTGAAACTGGTACTACGATTTTCCGCCCACCTTACTCACCAGTTGCCATTGGCGCATTTGGTGGCCGTGAGCGTGGGCAGCACTTCCACCCCACTCGTTTAGCTCCAAGCCATAAATGGGCAGATGAACAGGGTGCTGAATTTGTTGAAGTTGGCAATTGGATGCGCGCGCAATGGTTCCCTAAGTCAGATGATAAGACATGGCGTGATAGTGTGGATCGTGAAGTTAAAAAAACAAGGACTTCAGTCGGCGTATGCGACGTATCAACACTAGGTAAAATTGATATTAAAGGGCGCGATGCAGCTGAATTTCTCAATAAGATTTATTCTAACCCATTTGCCAAAGTTCCTGTGGGCAGGGTCCGTTATGGACTAATGTTGAGAGAAGATGGAATTTGTTATGATGATGGCACCACAGCGCGCTTAGCTGAAGATCATTTTGTTATGACAACAACGACCGCCAATGCAGTTTTGGTTTACCGCAATATGGAGTTTGCGCGGCAGTGCTTATTTCCTAACTTAGATGTTCATTTAATTTCTACTACAGATCAGTGGGCACAATTTGCGATAGCTGGGCCAAATAGCCGCGCAGTATTATCAAAAATTATAGATAAAGTAGACATGTCAAACGATGGCTTCCCGTTTATGGCCTGTTCAAATGTTACTGTTTGTGGTGGCACCCCTGGGCGTTTATTCCGTATCAGCTTCTCTGGTGAGCTTGCATACGAAGTAGCAGTTCCTGTTCGCTACGGTGACGCCTTAATACGCGAAATTATTAAAGCTGGTGAGGAATTTGACATTACTCCATACGGCACAGAAGCTTTGGGCGTAATGCGCATCGAAAAAGGTCACGTTACAGGTGCGGAATTAAATGGCCAGGTTACAGCTTTCAATGTGAACATGAACAATATGATTTCCACCAAAAAGGATAGCATAGGTTCTGTTCTATCGCGTCGTGAAATGATGATTGCAGATGATCAAGTCCGCTTGGTTGGGGTGAAAACTGTTGAGATTTCTGACAGCCTAGCTTCAGGTGCACACTTTGTTGCCAAGGGCGAGAAACCTACTACGAAAAATGATCAGGGCTGGGTTGCATCAGTCTGCTACTCCCCACATTTTGAACAGCATATTGGACTTGGTTTTCTTGAACGTGGTCATGAACGGCATGGTGAAATTATACGTGCTTGGGATGGAGTTCGTGGAACAGACATCTTAGTCGAGATTGTGTCCGCACACATGTATGATCCAGAAGGAGGGCTACAACGTGGCTAAATTGTCTTCATTAAGCCCTTTAAATGGCTACCAAGAATCTATTGGTTCAATAAGTTTACGTGAAATAAATGATTACAGTTTAGTTTCGCTCGCAATCCCACAAGATACTACCAAAACATTTGCGAAAATTATTAAAGATGAATTTGGCGTAGCTATGCCAACATCAGTTATGTCCAAAACTAATAAAAAAATGCGCTTACTGATGACGCAACCTGATCAAATATTTTCAATAATACCTCAGGTAGATGACCCAGAAAAAGATTTATCCAAAATAATTGGTAATGCCGCCTACATAACGGATCAGACAGACGCTTGGGTTGTTTTGGAAATTAGTGGAGTCACATCGCGCACAGCTTTAGAACGTATTTGTCAGGTTGATCTGGACCCAAATATATTCAAATTAAATGCAATGGCACGTACTACAATGGAACATATGGCTACAATCATAATCCGTACAGATGTGGACACATTTTTATTGATGTCTGCAAGCTCGTCTGCAAAATCTTTTTTGCATGCAGTAAAGTTATCGGCACAACACATCAGTTAATATATTAATTTAATAGCTTTATTGATTCATAAAAAAAGACGATTATATTTTATATCGCCTTTTTACGTGTTTAAAATATGAAATTATCCACGTTTACCATAATATAAACCTACGACATGTTCGGCTTCAGCAAAGAAAAGCCAGCGCGATGCAAACACTCCAACAAGATGTGACAACACAGCTATCACAGCTTTAATGTCATGCTTAGCTCCCATTCCAATCATTAAAACTGGAATAAAAACCATCAACAGCATTGCAATCACACGTAATTTTATCGCGTGTTTACGCCCAATCACATACACCATTTCTTTTAGTAAATAATTAGTGCCAGTATGGGGAGGTTCAAACATGCGAACCTTACCAATACTACCCAAACCTGTTGCAGTTTCCAAGGTAGAACCCCGCTCAGTGAAACGGTTATCACTTGTTAGCCAGGCCACAAGTTGTATTAACCCAACAGCAACAAAGCCATACATTGCCACTATAACCTGACCAGTCATTAAAGCTCCCCCAAAGGTAGAAAGGGCAACAAACAGAAGAGGCGTAGTCCAATGGTTCCAGCGTGGTACAGTTTTTAATTGTGCGTAAATCATTGAGGTTGTGAATACAGTGCCTATTGAAAGAATAGATCCAATAGCACCCAGGAACATCCAGTGAGTTTCCAAAAAGATAGCTCCTGCAGCATAAATACCCATTACTGTCAGGGCAGCTATGGCACAACAACCTTCACGGCTCAGCCAACTTGTTTGCCATTGGCTAAATGCTTTTAATGAATTTTTAGGATTCCCAAGATGAAATGTTGCAGACAGCAATCCACCAACTGACAGAGCATATGCAACAAAGAAAAAGATAAACGCTGACATACCCGTCACAGGTGGCTTACCAATTCCAAGCCACGCTAACATTCCAAAGCCAAGACCAGACAAAACAGAAAATAAAATTACGGATGGTGCTGGATGCATTAGATTTTCTCCAAAGTACGGTCAAGCCATCCAAGAAAACCAGATGTTTCAGTCGCTATAGGCGCCAATAGTGGAGCTAGTATATCGATTTCATTACCCGTATCTTTTGGCCGTGGTGGTAGATATTTATTCACAGGTTTTGTACCAAGTTCAGGCATCAAATCTATACCACCACGTTCTTGAACAAGTTTTGAAACGTCACTATTAGCATCACCCAAATCTCCAAAATGACGCGCGCCTGACGGACAAGTTCTTACACATGCTGGCTCACGGTCTTCTTCGGGTAAGTTTTCATTATAGATACGATCAACACACAATGTACATTTTTTCATGACACCGGCCGCTTTATCCAATTCGCGCGCGCCATATGGGCAAGCCCATGCACATAGACCACACCCAATGCAGGCATCTTCGTTAACCAAAACAATACCATCTTCAGCACGTTTGTAACTAGCACCGGTTGGGCAAACAGTTACACAAGGAGCATCTTCACAGTGCAAACACGACTTAGGAAAATGAATTGTTTGCGCAGCACCTTGTTCTGGTTGAACCTCATAAGAATGAACCCGATTAAGGAAAGTACCCGATGGGTTTTCTCCATAAGCATCTTGATCAGATAGTGGCGCTCCATAGTTTTCTGTGTTCCAACCTTTGCATGATATAACGCAGGCATGACAGCCAACGCAGGTATCAAGGTCAATTACTAGGCCAAGTTTAACGCCTGATATAGGGGGTAATGCGGTCATGATCCCACCTTCCAAATTAAGTTTTTAGGGCCTTTGCCAACTGGCGATTTTTGTGCGGGTATATCAGGCTCACATTCAGCTGGTGCATCTACTTTTTCAATAGCAACCTTTAAATCAAACCAAGCAGCCTGCCCTGTAATAGGATCTGAGTTAGCCCAGCGCATTCCATCACCTTTGGCAGGCATAAGCTCATGTATTAAATGGTTTAACAGGAAACCCTTAGTAGCTTCGGGCGCTTTTTCATCTAATGCCCAAGCCCCCTTACGTTTACCGATTGCATTCCAAGTCCAGATCGTATTTTCATTTAACGCTGCTTGATGAGAAACTGGAACTGTAATTTCGCCATGAGGTGACGATACTTTAGCCCAGTCACCTTCTTTAAATCCATTTTCTTCCCAAATTTTAGTTGGCACGTACAATGGATTTACACCATGAATTTGACGCAACCATGCATTCTGAGTTCCCCAAGAGTGGTACATTGCCATTGGTCGTTGAGTTAACGCATGAATTGGGAAGTTTTCATCTGTAGAGTTACTCCACACTGGCAATGGTTGCATTGCCTCACGGACACGTTCACGCAAGTGCTCAGGTGGCTGTCGATCACCATGACCTTCTGCAGCAAGTTGGAATTTACGCATCGGCTCAACATACAACTGAAACAAATAGGGTGATGGAGCATCAAATAAGCCCATGCCTACAGCCCATTCTTGATATGCCATATTCCACGGTTTGTAATACGATGCATCTTCGTTGATATGTTCAACAAAGAACCCCCCATTTTCAATATACTTATCAAGCTGATCAGGGTTCACGTCACCGCGCCCTGAAGCTGTTCCATCGCCTCGGAAGCCAGCCAATGGGCCAATACCAGGCTTTCGTTGATGATTTACGATATAATCAGCATAATCTGCAAATTTTTGCGATCCATCTTCATTTATAAAGTTTGGCAAACCTAATCGAGCCCCAAGGTCACACAATACAGATTGGAAGCCTCGCACATCTCGATCTGGCTCAATTACAGGCCAGCGAATTGCATCTGCAGCTGCGTCAGCCTCACAAATTGGGCGATCAAGCATTGAAATACAATCATGGCGCTCTAGGTAAGTTGCATCTGGCAAGACTAGGTCCGCGTAAGCAACCATCTCCGATGAATAAGCATCAGAATAAATGATGTTAGGGATAACATAATCACCATTCTCATCTTTATCTGTAAGCATCTTCATCACGCCACCAGTGTTCATCGAAGAATTCCAGGACATGTTTGCCATGTACATAAACAGAGTATCTATTTTGTAAGGGTCACCTGCGTGAGCATTTGAGATCACCATGTGCATTAAACCATGCGAAGACATTGGATTTTCCCAAGTAAACGCCTTATCAATGCGTGCAGCAGTTCCATCGGCCTTTAGTGCTAGATCTTCTGGTCCGTGTGTAAAACCTAAATGAGGCCCATCTAACGGCTTATTTGGAGCATACCCATAGTGTGGCTTTGGATGAATTTCCGATGATTTAGGGTATGGGGGCTTAAACCGGAAACCACCTGGCACTTCAACACTGCCCAAAATAATTTGAAGGATGTGCAAAGCACGACACGTTTGGAACCCATTGGCATGAGCTGAAATACCTCGCATAGCGTGGAATGAAACTGGGCGACCAATCATTTTGGAATGCTTTTCGCCACGAAAATCTGTCCACTCAATAGGGAGGCTAATTTCTTGTTCAAATGCAACATGTGCCAGCTCAGCCGCCAAACGACGAATCGTGTCTTCAGTAATTCCACAGCGCTCGGCAACATTTGCAGCATCATGCTCTGGTGACATATATGTTTCAGCCATCTTGTGAAAAACAGTCGTGTGACTAGTGCCCGCTAAGCGTATGGAACCATTTAAATCCGGCTTGATACCTTTTTTATCAAAGGCTGCTTGCTGTCCTGTATTACGGTCAATTACTAAGGGCTTGCCATCTTGATCTCGCAAAAACAAACCATAGCTATTACTATCAGGGTTACTGTCTAATAACACAGGGGCATTTGTATATTGTGCAAGGTAATGCAGATCAATTTTACCAGCCTTCATAAGTTCGTGTATGAGTGCTGTAATAAATAAGCCATCTGTGCCTGGCGTAATGCCAACCCATTCATCCGCAATAGCATTATAGCCAGTTCGAATTGGGTTTACACCAACAACTTTAGCGCCACGTTTTTTGAGCTTACCCAAGCCCATTTTAATAGGGTTACTGTCATGGTCTTCAGCGACACCAAAGAGCATGAACATTTTGGTGTGATCCCAGTCAGGCTGCCCAAATTCCCAAAAAGCACCCCCCATTGTATAAATACCAGCGGCAGCCATATTTACCGAACAAAATCCACCGTGTGCAGCATAATTTGGAGTACCAAAGCCTTGCGCCCAAAAACTAGTAAATGATTGCGACTGATCTCGGCCCGTAAAAAATGCCAACTTAGAAGGATCATCCGCGCGAACTTTTGCTAAGCGTGATGATGCTATGTCCAATGCTTCATCCCAGCTAATTTCTTCAAATTCACCTGAGCCACGCTCACCTACTCGCTTTAGTGGCGAACGTAACCTAGATGGGGCGTTAACTTGCATAATGCCCGCCGAACCTTTGGCACATAGGACACCCTTGTTTACTGGGTGATCACGATTGCCTTCAATATAAGCAACCTTACCCTCCTTCATGTGAACGTTAATACCACAACGGCATGCACACATATAACAAGTAGTTTTTCTAATCTCATCAGATACTTTGGGGGAAGTGTCTACTACGGGTTGAGTATAATTCATTGTGTCTCCTAAACGTACCTAAAATTAGGACAACGCTCTTCCAAGGTAAACCCTAACAAGTTCCTAAAGTTTTGACGCACAAAAGCCGACAGTAAGTATACTTTTCCGACAGACTGTCGCTTTTAATGGAGCCTAGCACCCAGTGGAACATCACTATCTGGTGACACTAAAACAATATCCCCAGCAGCGTCAGAAACACCTAAAACTAAAACCTCAGACATAAAAGGGCCTATTTGCCTTGGTGGAAAATTAACAACTGCCATCACACGCTTCCCAACTAAGTCAGCCGGTTGGTAATGAACTGTAATTTGCGCTGATGATTTTTTTTCACCAATATGATCACCAAAGTTTACCCAAAGCTTGTAAGCTGGATTACGCGCCTCTGGAAACGCCTCAACACGTGTAACCTCACCAACGCGAATATCAACAGCCATGAAATCATTAAAAGTTATTTCACTCATGATTTGCCTAATTCTTTGCTGCGGCTTGCTGCAGCTTCAACACTCTCAAGTAATAACTTAGGCATACCAGATTTTGGGTTCATCAACACTTGGAGTGCGGCCTGTGTTGTACCACCTGGCGATGTAACATTTATGCGTAATTGTTCAGGACTTTCATCTGATTGCATAGCTAAAGCACCCGAACCCGAAACTGTTTTTTTCGCTAAATTCATAGCAAGTTCAGCAGGTAGGCCTTGGGCGACACCCGCAGCAGCTAAGGTTTCAATTAGGTGAAACACATAAGCTGGCCCAGAACCAGATACAGCAGTAACAGCATCCATTTGCTCTTCTCCTTGAAGAATAACAGTATCACCAACAGCTTGTAGTAACTGTTCACAACGCTCTAAATCAACAGATGTTGTGTTTGCGTTACCAATAAGCGCTGTAATGCCTTGGCCAATGGCAGCTGGAGTATTTGGCATCGCACGAACAATTTTACACGTATCACCCAAAACAGTTTGAAAACTTTTTATTGATGTCCCAGCGGCTATTGAAAGAAATACAGCATCACTTTGTGCAATTTCTTTCAATGACGGCAAAGCTTCTCCCATCATTTGGGGCTTCACCGCAATAATACAAACCACAGGGCTTTTGGGCAAAGATTTATTCAGGTGCAATCCTTGCGTCTCTAGATCTTGAAGCCATTGAGATGGAAAAGGGTCAATTACAAAAGTAGATGTAAGAGGTAGGCCATCAGCCAGCCATCCCTTGAGCATGGCAGATCCCATCTTTCCACAGCCAAGGAGAACTAATCCTTTTTCAGAGACAGTTTTATGAGCCATTGTATTACCCTTAATTTTTAATTCAAGTTATGCGCGCCCGTAGGCTTCGGCAATAGCTACGTCCATTGCCGAACTCGGTGATTGATCACCCCAACACGTTAATTGAAATGCTGGGTAATAACGTTCACATGCAGTTACAGCCATGTGCAGCAAATGATCGATTTGATCAGTGCTAACAATGGCACCACCAGACAATACCAACCCATACCTAAAGACCATCAAGTGGTGTTCTTTCCAAAATGAAAAACCACCAGTCCAACAATCATCATTTGCCAAGTTTAAAGCTTCATATAATTCTGGGAGTTTTTCACGCGGCGGCTCCAAATCAAACGTACAAATTAAACGTAAAGTTTCATCAAAGCCTGACCATGCTAAATTTAGAGAGTAAGTCCGCCACTTTCCCTCCACCATCATTGCTATTTGATCATCACCCACGCGATCGAAATCCCATGAGCGGTGTTTTACGATGTTTTCCACTATATCAATTGGGTGTATTTCACTTCCACCCGCATAATGTTCTGCATTTGCCATCTTACTGCCCTTTGCCAGATAGGGAAGTTTGCCACTAAATACAGACTTCACCCCAAATAGTCGGGGTTTATAGGTTACCCCTTACTACATATAGTGTTTCAGGAGATGTATTCTGTAAAGTTGTTTTTTTGAAAAACATCGATCTATCCCCAAGAAATTTCACTTATCCACAGAATAACCATCACTAAAAAGAAATTTTCTGTTTTAAAATAACTAGGAATAAAAATATTAATTTTCATAGAGTGTAGTGTTTATCAGGCAACTCATATAATTACCTAATAATATAACAATATAAAATAGCTTAAAAAGTACTTTAATAAAAAAATTATCCCTGATTAAAGGAAACTAATATATGAAAATTGCCCTCATTACTGGAGTAAATGGACAAGATGTTCCATATTTACCAGAACTTCTTTTAAAAAAGGGTTATTTAGTTCAGGAAATGGTAGACGCTGATATGAAACTATACGATTTAAAACATGTCTTTTGATTTTACAATTATAGAGTCTAATAAAATTAGTGGCTTAAAACAAATATTGCTTTCAAGCTTTACTGATCATCGCGGGGCACTTTTTTCATTTTTTGACAAAGATATTACAAATCGAATTTTACCAAATGATCTTAATTTTGAGCATGTCAAATTTGCCAACAATAACGCTGGGACATTGCGAGGCATTCATGGTGATTTTAAAAGTTGGAAGCTTGTTATGTTGATTTCCGGGAACATTGAACAAGTCGCAGTAGATAACCGAAAAGATTCTCCCACATACAAAGCAGTCGACAATGTTTTATTAAATGCCGATCAAGAGCCTAGAGCCTTATTACTACCACCAGGTGTTGGTAATGGATTTCTATCAATTACCAAATCAGTATATTGCTATGCCTTAGCCTATGGCGGCGATTATAGCGACTTTGACGATCAATTTTCATTAAAATGGAATGATAGTGACCTTAAAATTCCTTGGGAAAGTAAAATTCATAATCCAATCATTTCAGATAGAGACAGATAATAAACTTTTAATATTAAACTGGATTAAATCCAATTTATTTTTTTGATTTTGGAGCTTTTTTAGTTTCTAAAGAATCTAGGCGTTTTAAGAGCTGTCCATTTTCTTCACGAGCTTTTTGCGCCATTGCCTTTACGGCATCAAATTCTTCTCGAGTGACAAAGTCACGATCTGCCAGCCAGCGATCGACCCAACTTTTCATAGCAGTCTCTGCTTCTTCCTTAGCGCCCTGTGCGACACCCATTGCGTTTGTCATCACTTTAGACATGTCATCAAAAAATTTATTGTTGGTTTGCATATTAAGGCTCCACGCTTTGTGCTATGATTACTATATGGTGTTTTTACAAGCTTTGCCAATAGTTGCTTGACACACTGGGACACGAAACCGCAGAAAGCAATAAAATGGATAATTTAAATGTTAGCAATATTACCTTTCCCTAATATTGATCCAATTCTTTTATCCTTCCAAATAATGGGCCATAATTTTGCAGTCCACTGGTACGCAATTTCATATATAATTGGATTTTTATCTGCTTGGGCTTGGATGCGATTTGAAATTAACCGTTTATCATTATGGGTTAATCAAACACCCCCATTAACAAAAAAACATATTGAAGATGCACTCACATGGATGATCATCGGCACAATTTTAGGTGGACGCCTAGGATACGTATTATTTTATCAATTTGATTCTTTTTTAATAGACCCACTTCGTATTTTACGCGTTTGGGAAGGCGGGATGTCATTTCATGGTGGCTTTATTGGCGTGATTTTATCTGCTATTTTTTATTGCCAAAAAAATAATTTAAACCCTTGGTCTGTTGGAGATTTAATCGCATCTAGCAGTTGCTTTGGATTATTTTTTGGCCGCATTGCTAACTTTGCTAACGCAGAGCTATGGGGGCGCCAAACTGACATGCCATGGGCAATTGCATTTCCAACACAGGCAGCCCAAAATTGTGGCCAAGTATTGGGTGAGCTTTGCGGGCGGCATCCATCACAATTATATGAGGCAACATTGGAAGGTCTTATCTTATTTGCAGTGATGGCATTTTTAATTTTTAAGCGGCATTGGTTTAAGGTTCCCGGCCAAATAATAGGCGTATTTTTTATAGGCTATGGCTTGGCGCGTGTCTTCGTGGAGGGTTTCAGGCAAGCTGATCCACAATTTATTGGCTTAGAGAACCCAATGGGATACATAATTCATCTGGATAACTTTGGGCTCACAATGGGGCAAACCCTATCTATTCCAATGATACTTATTGGGTTTACCATAATTTACATAGCAAGAAGCCGTGCAGAATGACGGCTTTAAGTAATATTATAATAAAACAAATTGAGCGATTTGGCCCAATGCCTATTTCCGAATTCATGACATTGTGTTTATTGCACCCAGAGCATGGATATTATACCAACCGTGACGCTTTAGGCGCATATGGAGATTTCACCACTGCACCCGAAATTAGCCAAATGTTTGGAGAAATGATTGGCCTATCAATAGCGCAAGCCTGGATCGATCAAGGCATGCCAACTCCCTTTGTGCTAGCTGAATTAGGACCTGGGAATGGCACACTTGTGGCAGATATTTTGCGCGCAACAAAAGGTGTACCAAACTTTCATAGCTCAATGCAATTACACTTAATAGAAGCAAGCTCTCAAATGAGGCAGCGCCAGGAAACTGCGCTTAAAGACTATGAAGTCACTTGGCAAAACTACTTTACTGACTTACCTCAATTGCCATTATTCTTAGTGGCTAATGAATTTTTTGATTGCCTACCCATCAAGCAATTCCGCCGTACTTCTGAGGGCTGGCAAGAGCAGATGATTGGTGTGGAAAATAGTAAATTACATTTCATGTTAGGCACTGCAACTTCTGCAGAGGCATTTGCGAAAACTGCGGATGCTCCTGAAGGCGATATGGTAGAAGTATCAAGCTCAAGTGCCGCCTTTTCTTTGGCAATCGGCGAACATATTAATACAAATGGTGGATGCGCCATAATTATAGATTATGGCGAATGGGAAAGTAACGGAGATAGCCTGCAGGCTTTAAAAAACCATATAAAAGTTGATCCACTGAGCAATTGTGGAGAGGCAGATTTAACTGCACATGTGAGCTTCAAAGATCTAACCAATAGTGCGAGTGCAGTGGCTCAAGTAAGTAAGCTAATTTCTCAAGGCATTTTTTTGGAGCGCCTTGGAATTACACAACGCGCCCAAACATTAGCAAAAAAAATGGTAGGCAGCGCCCTAGAACAACATATTGCCGCTCACAGGCGCTTGACCCACCCCGATGAAATGGGAAAACTATTTAAAGCTATTGCGATTGTACCAAGAGGTTTAGAATTACCTGCAGGATTTAATTAAATGACACTTCAAATTATTACATCTGATTGCTTAACCCCAAATGCGCATGGGTTTTTTACGCGGCATGGTGGGGTTTCATCTGGACTATTTAAAGGATTAAATTGTGGGGAAGGATCAAGTGATCAAGCCGAAGCCATTAAGGCCAATCGCAAACTAGTAGCTGGGGCAATGAATGTTGCTGAGCAAAATTTTATAACTGTCCATCAAATCCATTCAGCTAACGTCATTACTGTGGCTGAGCCCTTTGCAGGTTCAAAACCAAAAGCTGATGCAATAGTCAGCAACACAAAAGGACTGGCAATTGGAATACTGACCGCTGACTGTGCCCCAATACTATTATCCGATCCCAATACTGGTATAGTTGGCGCTGCTCATTCTGGTTGGCAGGGCGCAGTCAAAGGCATTGCGCGCAGCACAGTGGCAAAAATGGTTGAGTTAGGTGCAGACTTAGGAAATATCCAAGCAGTGGTCGGCCCCTGTATAAGTCAAAAACATTACGAAGTTGGGGAAGAGTTTCTAGAAAAGTTTTTAAATGAAGATCATAACTTTATGAAATTTTTTAGTACCGGAAAAGATGGCAAGTATCACTTCGATCTTCCAAGTTTTTGCCTTCAATCTTTGCGGGATACTGGAGTTAATAATGCTGAGTGGACTGGGCATTGCACTTATGAAGATAGTGATAGGTTTTACTCTTATCGCAGAGCGACACACTCTGGCGAACCAGATTACGGCCGCCTTATTTCAGTTATTTCTCCTTAGGCATAGGAATTGGTACGCCTGGGACATCTTTTGCACACCTAATAACTAAAGATGTCTTAACGCTGGCTACATTGTCTGCGCTGGTTAGTTTTTCAGTTAAAAAGCTTTGAAAGCTTGATAAATCGGGCGCCACACATTTTAGAACAAAATCAATTTCACCATTCAGCATATGGCATTCACGAACGTAATCCCATTCCGTACATTTAGCCTCGAATGCTTGCAAATCAGCTTCGGCTTGGGAATGTAGGCCAACCATAGCAAATACAAGCACATCAAAGCCAAGAGCCTTGCCGTCCACAATAGCGTGGTAACCCTGCAGGAGACCCGAAGCTTCCAGTGCACGAATTCGGCGTAAACATGGTGGTGCAGAAATTCCAACCTTTGAGGAAATCTCAACGTTCGTCATTCTGCCATCTTCCTGAAGAAGCTTTAAAATTTGAAGATCTATGGCATCAAGTTTGTGCATATTAAGTTTCCCTACATTATAAACTATAGCAAAACTTTTATTTCTGCGCAATTAAATTACAATACCTTGAAATAAAATAAGTCAAAATTTAAGTAATATAAGTGGTTCAACTTCGTAATAAACAACAGTATATCTATGCAAACACAATAAAGGATTCCCAGAAATGTCTGACACGAAACACACTAAACTTATGATTATTGGTTCAGGCCCTGCTGGTTATACTGCTGGCGTCTACGCTTCACGCGCCATGCTAAACCCTTTGTTAGTTCAAGGCATTGAGCCAGGTGGACAGTTAACCACAACAACAGAAGTTGAAAACTGGCCAGGTGACACTGAAGTCCAAGGTCCAGAGTTGATGGTCCGCATGGAAGACCACGCAAAAGCTGTTGGAACAGAAATTATTGGTGACATAATCAGCGACCTAGATTTGTCCAAACGCCCCTTCACTGCCAAAGGTGATAGTGGCGCGACATACACCTGTGACGCAGTTATTTTAGCAACAGGCGCACGCGCAAAATGGTTAGGCCTAGAGACAGAAGAAAAGTTCAAAGGCTTTGGCGTCTCAGCTTGTGCAACTTGTGATGGCTTCTTTTACCGCGGCCAAGAAATTGTGGTTATCGGTGGGGGCAACACAGCAGTTGAGGAAGCACTATTCCTAACAAATTTTGCGTCAAAAGTTACCTTGATACATCGCCGTGACGAATTTCGCTGCGAGAAAATATTAGAAGATCGGCTAATGAAAAACGAAAAAATTGAGCTTTTGTATTTTCATGAACTAATCGAAGTGACTGGCACAGAGATGCCTTTAGGTGTTGAAGGCATAAAAGTTAAACATACCAAGACGGGTGAAATTACTGAGCTGCCTTGCAAAGGTGTTTTCGTAGCCATTGGCCACGCTCCAGCAAATGAACTCGTAATAGACCAATTGGAAACTCATATGGGCGGCTACGTGATAACCAAACCTGACAGTACTGCCACCAGCATCCCAGGTGTTTTTGCTGCTGGTGATTTAACAGATCACATTTACCGCCAAGCAGTTACTTCTGCAGGAATGGGCTGCATGGCTGCTTTAGAAGCAGAGCGCTTTTTGGCTGGTGAAAAATAAAAGTACTTGGCTGTTTAATTACTTAAACAATAATTTTGAATTATTTTACATATCAAATTAATAGGTCATCTGTGCCATTTATATGTTATTTTTGTGCATTTTTGAGTTGAAAAATATATGTGTCAATGTATGATAATATTTAAATGTAGCCACCACCACATACTAATGATTGCGCCAATCCCAAATATAAAAAAGGCATCACAGCATGAGACATTTTTTACTAACCAGTACGATTATTGCCATAAGTTCACTACCTTTAAGCGCTCAGGAAGCCACTAAGCCTGGTAAATTTGCTAGTATCATTAAGAACATTGCTGAGGGAATTGGACTTGGTGACGGTGAAGCTGCTGTAGAAACTGAAGTGACATCTGCAACTCTCGGATTGGCTAACTCTGAGTTAGATAAAGTTGAAGACAAAATCCTATCAACTTCAAACTTCACACACTTTGAATTATCAGTTGGAAGTGACACTCTTGGCCTCGATAAAGGTAAGTCTGATACTAAGACTGAAGCTATGACAGTGTACCGCCTTAAAGAGACTGGTAACTGGTTCATGTTTAACCAAACATCAGCTGTAAATTATAACAGTCGCACGACAGTAAACACAGGCCTTGGAGCTCGTTACATTAATGATGCAGAAACTCTTATTGCTGGTGCTAACGTGTTTTATGATTACGAACTCCAATCAAAGCACAAGCGTAATGGTGTTGGTGTAGAGCTACTGTCCTCAATGTTTGAGCTTCGTGCAAACCAATACAATGCTGTATCGAAAACGCTTACCTACAATGGCATTCAGGAAACTGCTCTTGGTGGGAATGACATTAAGTTTACGGCTAACCTCCCATACCTCTACTCTTCAAACATCTACGGCAAACTATCTACTTGGAAAGATGATGCTAGCTATAAGACAGAACACTACGAGGCTGGCTTAAACGCTGAAGTCGCACCTAACCTAATTTTGCGTGTTGCAGCTCAGCAAAAAAAAGATTCTGCCAATATCGAAGCTGTCGCCTCACTTAGCTACTCAGTTCCACTTGGAGGAGCTAAACAGCCCGCCAAGGTGATGCAGGATGGAAATTGGTCCATTAAGTACCAGCCAATCCGAGAGAAGCTCTACAGACCTGTACAGCGTGAAAACCGTATTATGAAAAAAGCCATCAAACTTGGCGTTACAGTGAGTGGATTCTAAATTATGAAAAATCTTAATCTTATGAAAACTTTAACTATTTTATCAGCAGCCCTGCTACTGCAAACCTTCACTGCAAGTAGTGCTCATGCTCAAGCATCAGCGTGCACTACAACATCTGGATCATCTTCTGGTGCAGAGTGTACGTTAGACGTCAAGTCATTTAGGTTAAAAGTCTATGAGTTTTCCCTTTGCACTGGATTTGCCACCGTAGCGGACAGATCGTTGTGTACAACACTTTATTCAAATTCAGCAGGTTACGACTTAACATTATCTAAAACGGCCTCCCTACCACTAGGAGGTGACGTTAGCTTGACGGCGGGCAATTATACTCATGCATACATCATAGTACACAAAAATACTTTCTTAAAATCTGTACATGAATTTTCAACAAATCGTGAGGACATGGGTGGAAATACAGGTAAATTCTGTTATTCAAATGGCAATATAAGAACTGAAGACAGTTCATTCAATTTAACAAATCAAGTCGTTACATGTAGTAACTCAGACTTAAGTGCCGAAAATAAAGAGACAATCAAATTTGACAATGGTTCAGGTGGTTATTCAAACATTAGTATATCTGATCCTACAAGTGGTGGTGTCACATCAACCGGTTACACAAAGCTCTACGCCCTAAAAACAATCTCACCCGCAGTTGCAGGGACGGCCTGGGCTACGGATACCGCCATTTTGGCTAGTCAGAAAATTCTTCCTGTAACTATTGGACCTTTATCTTCAGGGTTAGATATCGCATTTACTGTTACAAAAGGTATAGCTCTCGAATTTTTGCAGGGTCAAAGTACAAGTGATGGTGGCGATACTTGTGGTGCTGCAAATAGTGCTTACTGTGCGGTAGATTTGGGTTGGCTTGGAATGGTTTTCAAAGTTAGTGCTGATTGATATTTTTATTCTGTGCTAAATAAGCAATGAAAGACAGTATTCGGGCTCACGCATTATTTGCTTGGGCCTGAATAATAAACGCTCAGCAAGTGCCATAAAAAATAGCCTGGCTATATTCCAGTAAATTAACAAATAAGTTTACTGGAAATTAACAATTACTTTTATTGGGATTTTAGTAAATTTGATCTTTTGAGAGCTTCATGAGTGTAAACTTCTTTGCGGCTATAAAACTCTTCAAAAACTGGAATAATTCCACTCAATTCAACCCAAGGGAGTTTACTTCTCACGTAAATATGAGCTTGGGGAGGGAATGTACTTGGCTCATTCAGGGTAGTAGTTTTGAGAACTACAATACCATTTAAACCTTCAAATTGACTGTAAATCTGATCACCACACGTAGGGCACCGCTTTATTGTATGTCCCTTGCCACGCTTAGATGGGCCAACAGTTTCACTTAGTATACCATGTGTAATTACGATATTAGATTTTTCTATCATTGAATGAATAATAAAAGCAGATGCAGAATACCGCTGACATAGGGTGCAATGGCACGCGTGCGTAACTATAGGCTCACGGGTAAGTTCGTATTTAAATTGTCCACAAGAGCAGCCTCCAACAAAAGTAGTCATTTATTATCCTTACTTAAATCAATCATTTGTTTAATATATCAATAGAATTTAACATTAACATAATTCAAAACATTGTTTTATTAAAAATTCACATTAAATCATAATCTATAATTTAACATAAGGAAATAATAACATGAGTGAATGTACATGTGGTCGAAGCCCAACTGATAATTGCGTTGGCTGGCACAATTTATCTGAAGAAGCATATCAAGAAAAGAAAGTTGCGTACGAAGCTAGGCAAGCAGATAAACGTATTGATTAATCCAGATTAAAACTTCTTATAGATGCTCTCAAATTTAAGTTTTTCATTTGCGTCAAAGTATTGCGAACCACTTAAACAAGCTTATGGTGGAACAATAAAATACAGCAGAAAGCAGTAAACAATGATAGCAATTATAAGAATAGCTGTCGGCATTCTTTTGGCAGGTATAGTCTTCTGGGTTATTAATGGTATTATAATTTGGATTAGAGGGGCTTTCCATGACGTTAAAGCAGCTCGCAATCGCCCAGAGATGAGTGAAGATGAAATCTTAGCAAAACGTGTGGCAACCAAACATAAAATTAAAAAATACATTATATTTTATTTAATTTTATGCGCCTCTCTCTTAGCGGTAATCATCATAGGCGATATATCCTTTTAAGAATAATGCGTATTAATTAGTCCATATTAACTTCTGAAAGAAACTTTAATTCCAACGTTTAATGTTAATGGAGCCATGCCCCCAGCAGCTATAGACTTAACTTTACCAATACCTAAAGTTATCGCTTTAGAAGGCGAGACCCAATAATCTATCTCACTTCTAACTCCACCAATCAAACCGCCTTTTGTATCAACACCCGCGCCACCACCAGCTCCCATTAATGTCTCGAATGAAGCACTTATTTTTGAGCTTAATGGTTTCTCGTATCCAACCCCAAATAGACCAAGTTGGTACCCACCAAGATCGCCCAAGACAGCCGTCGATGCTTGTCCCGTAATATAAACATTAGGTGATAAAAAGTAATCTAACGTAGTTTCCAAAAGGGCAGGAGTTTTACTATAGCTATTATTATTTTTTATATAGTTAGCATTTGTTTTGTGTATTGAAATGCCAGAGTAGAGATGTACTTTTTGATTAAAATTTCTTTTATAAGATTTTTTACGAGAATACGTATCATAATATAAATCTACGCTCGGAGATACTACTGTAAACTCCCCATTCATTGCATGCTTCAGCTGAAGGCCTGCCCTCAATCCATTAGATTCAAGAAGTTTATATTTATGAGAAATTCCTGCAGAAAATAGTAGGCCACCACCTGCATCAATTCCACCACCAGATGCAGCACCGATCCCGTACTCAAATGAAATTTTCGCTGAGCCCATTTGCGTTTTAATTCTTTGCCCCAAGATCCAATCTGCGTAACCTTCCGCAAAGCCAGAAACTACACCATTTGCCTGTATAAACGCTGTTTTATTTTCCCCTTTATCAAAAATAAACTCACCACCAATCAAATTCATTTTTTTATTATTCGGACTATTTAGTGAATTATTTCCAAATGATGTTGGAATATACTGCATTACTTTCACTGATATTGGCGAAATCTTTATCTTATTATTTTTTATGTTTGTTTTTGCAAAAGGCATAGCCTCTGTAGAAATATTGAACGGTTTCCGAATATAATAAGACAACGCTGGACTTGAAATATCTGAACCATCAATGGAAATTGCTGATATTCCAACCCCTGCCGTAAAATTATTATAAGGAAATTCAAGGGATATATGTGGCTTTATCATAGTTCCATCACCAGATACTTGGCCACCGCCACCTCCTCCACCAAGGTAAGCTCCTAGGGATATCAATTTTTTATTTTTCAATTTAAATCTTTTTCCAAAATCTATGCCTCCAATAAATAACCCATCACCTTTACCAAAGAACCCTGAATAAAGACTTTGGCCAAAGTAAAATCCGTTTGGCATCTCATAAGACATTGATAGCTGATTTAAACCCTTAGCCTTAGATTCAGAGTTAATAAACGTATCAACACCAAAGCTCCACTCAAGACCTTCACTGTTGGCAGGGCTTGCCATGGCAATAAGAATTAACATCAACTTAAATATTCGAGATTTTAGCATTCTATAAATATTTTCCATAAGTAACTAAACAAAAAATTGTTTTTAAATACGACTACATTGATATATTAATATCTTGATGCTGAAAAGCATAGTGATTTACTTTTAATAAAAAATATTTGGTGACTCCAGCAGGACTCGAACCTGCAACCCCCTGCTTAGAAGGCAGGTGCTCTATCCGGTTGAGCTATGGAGCCATTAGCATTCTCTTAAATTGAGAAAAGTAGTTGAGCAAGCCTCAATGTGTCCAAGTCTCCTTACGAAAGGTAGCAAAGTTGTCGCCATATCCACCATTTCGAATTACGTGTTTGCGTTGTTTTGGTTCTTGGACTGAATAAGTTATACCTTTTTGATCAGCGAAGCTAATAGCTTCTTCTTTACTTTCAAAAGTTAGCTTTACTTGGCTATCCATATCACCAGAACTAGTCCAACCCATTAGTGGATCCACCTTGCGTGCCTCACTGGGTAAAAACTCCAGAAGCCATTTAGTGGATTTGCCTTGGCCTGATTGCATTGCATTGCGAGTTGGCTGATAAATACGCGCTGACATAGAATTCTCCGTCTGTGAGTAATCCTCTTATTGCCATTTTTGCACAAAGACTCAAGAGGCTAAGAAGCCTCACTTATCAGTTCATATAATACAAGCCCTTGCCCCTAATGCTTGGTGCAGGCAAAGTTTAAAAAAACAAGAACGAATCAATTTATGCCTGAGCAATCCCTTTTAAATACCGCCCCGGAACCAGCCGCCCGTTTAAAATTAGAGGGTGGGCAAAAATTCGTCTTAAACAGCCCATTTCAACCAGCAGGCGACCAACCCACAGCAATTAAAGAATTAGTTCAGGGTTTAGAGGATGGAGAACAAAACCAGGTCCTACTGGGAGCTACTGGAACTGGTAAAACTTTTACAATGGCTAAGATCATAGAAGCCACTCAGAGACCAGCTATTATATTGGCTCCCAATAAAACACTTGCAGCACAGCTCTTTGGTGAATTCAAAAATTTCTTTCCGGAAAATTCAGTTCAATATTTTGTTAGCTTTTATGATTACTATCAACCAGAGGCTTATGTCGCGCGCTCAGATACATACATTGAAAAAGAAAGTCAGATTAACGAACAAATTGACAGAATGCGTCACGCTGCAACACGCTCCCTTTTAGAACGTGACGATGTAATTATCGTCGCCTCAGTTTCTTGCATATATGGTATTGGATCTGTTGAAACTTACGGAGCAATGACCCAGGACTTAATTGCTGGAAATGAATATAATCAGCGCCAAGTAATGGCAGATTTAGTTGCTCAACAATACAAGCGAAATGATACTGGTTTCTCACGAGGATCTTTTAGGGTGCGTGGTGACAGTTTGGAAATATGGCCTGCTCACTTAGATGATCGGGGCTGGAGATTATCATTTTTTGGAGATGAACTGGAAACAATTCAAGAGTTTGACACACTTACTGGTGAAAAAATGGCAACGCTAGAAAGTGTGCGGGTTTATGCAAATTCTCACTACGTGACACCAGGCCCCACAATGCAGCAGGCCATGAAAGGCATTAAGGCAGAATTAATAACACGCCTAAAACAGTTAAATGGTGAGGGAAAACTCTTAGAGGCACAACGCCTAGAGCAGCGAACCAACTTTGATTTAGAAATGCTAGAGGCTACTGGCGTATGCAACGGCATTGAGAACTACTCACGCTATTTAACTGGCCGCGCGCCTGGGGAACCACCGCCAACATTATTTGAATACATCCCCGATAATGCGATTGTTTTTGCAGATGAGAGCCATGTTTCAGTGCCACAAATTGGTGGTATGTATAGGGGCGATTATCGCCGCAAAATTACTCTGTCAGAGCACGGATTTCGCCTACCTTCCTGCACTGATAACCGTCCACTAAAATTTGAAGAGTGGGACGCAATGCGTCCTCAATCAGTATTTGTCTCTGCTACCCCACAGAAATGGGAATTAGAACAATCTGGAGGAGTATTTGCGGAACAAATCATCAGGCCAACTGGCCTTTTAGACCCACCAATAGAAATTAGGCCTGTAGAAACGCAAGTTGACGATCTACTTTCAGAAATTAGATTAGTAACTGCACAAGGCAATCGCGTTCTGGTTACTACACTAACCAAGCGCATGTCAGAAGATCTAACAGAATACTTACACGAACAAGGCATTCGAGTACGTTACATGCATTCAGACATTGTAACTTTAGAACGCATAGAGATTTTACGAGATTTACGTTTGGGTACCTTTGACGTTTTAATTGGCATTAATTTATTGCGCGAAGGATTAGACATTCCAGAATGCTCACTGGTCGCCATTCTAGATGCTGATAAAGAAGGTTTTTTGCGTTCAGAGACTTCTCTAGTCCAAACAATCGGTAGAGCTGCTCGAAACTCTGAAGGCCGCGTAATAATGTATGCGGATAAAATAACTGGGTCGATGGAGCGCGCCATGGGTGAGACCGACCGCCGTCGGGAACGACAAATTAATTATAACATAAAGCATTCCATTACACCTGAAACTATAAAAAAGAATGTTGAAGACATCATGGGTGGCTCATATTCTGGAGATACAGATGAAAGCCGCATCACAGCTACTATTGATAAGAAACCTCTTGTTGGAGCTAACTTAAAAGCTCACTTGGATAATTTAAGAAAAGATATGATCAAAGCTGCCGAAAATCTAGAGTTTGAAGAGGCAGCACGAATTCGTGATGAGGTGAAAAGATTAGAGGCTGTTGAGCTGGCAATTGCAGACGACCCAATGGCGAGGCAATCTGCTATTGAAGATGCTGTGGAGAAAGCAATCACAGGAGGTGGGCGCAGCACCGCAGGTAGAGGTGGCACACGTACAGTTCGTGGAAAAAGCAGCTCAAAAATTTAAAATTGCAAAATCTAAAAAATACTTATGTTGCTGTAATTCTTGCATTTAAAAATTCGACACCAGTAATCTTCCATTCGCCATCCAATAAGATCAAAGTGTAGCGAAGCAAATGTAAATCTCCAGCCAAGTCTTCTATTAAAACCTCTTGTGAAGCATTAGAACTATCACTTTGCGCTTCTTTGAAAGTAAATTCTTTTTGGCGGAATACCATTGGATAACCTTGGCGAACCATCACACCAAAACGTTTATAATTCTTAAATATACTTTTGATTGATGGAGAGGCAAACTCAAATGCCGCTTCCATATCATCCGAACTAAATGCCTCGATTTGGCCTCTAATCACCTGTTGGAAACTTTGCTCTTGCGCAATTATTGGCCCCGAGAAGAAAATAATGCTCAGCATTGATATCAATAAATGTTTCATTTGATTTACATAGTTCTGACAAATAATAAGTCAAATCGTACAAATATGTGGCCTTACTCTATAATATTCACGAAAACCTTGTAAATTCTATTTTTTTTAGTAGGAGTAGACTAAGTGAACGCAAAGGAAATAAAGTGTTGTTTAATTTAATCATAGGAATACTCGCAGGCTATGCTTCGCGCTATTTTGGAAACGCACTTAGCTCAGTTCTCACAGGCAAATATAAAATACCTAAAACTGATATTCCTGTTTTAACATTTATATTGCTACTCTTAGCTGCATCAATTTTGATTGGCATAGGAAGACAAGATGGCCTTCCGTTTATTCTGGTTTTCGGTGGTGGTATTGGTTTTTTCTACAAATATTTATGGGCTATATGCAAGAAACAGTACACTGTGGTAAAAGCTAAAATCAAAGATCGCAAAGATATGAATAACGAAATTTAGATAACTAACATTTAATATAAAAATCTATGTAATTAATTTTTTACATTAAAGCGCTGATAAAATGTTTCTCCAAACGCTGCCAAATCACACAACACAGCGGGAGCGTTGAAGCGTGCTCCAAACTTTCCTTCTAAATCTTTACAAATGGTAACTGCTTTCTCTGCACCTATCATATCTAACCAGCCAAATGGGCCACCAGACCAGGGCTGAAAACCCCAACCTAAAACTGCTCCAACATCACCTTCTCGAATATCTTCTAAAACACCGTCTTCCAGCGATCGTACAGCTTCTAAAACCTGAGCCATTGCCAAACGATATTTTATTTCAGTAATATCAGGCTGGATTGTGGCTACCCGCCACTGCAACCCTAATCCTTCCCAAATTTCTGTACGTTTTCCTTTATCATCGTAAGCATAAAAACCTTTGCAGTTTTTGCGGCCCATTCGATCATCATTGAACATCTTTTCAATAATGTCATCAGCGGCACTATATGGATAAGCATCCCCCATTGCAGCCTGAGTTGCCTTCATAATTTTCAATGATAGATCAATTGAAATCTCATCCGTCAATTGTAATGGCCCAACAGGCATTCCCATCAATTTGGCGGCATCCTCTACTAGCCTAGGATCAACACCTTCAGCTATCATGCGAATACCTTCGTTTACGTAAGGCAATATACAGCGGTTTGCATAAAAAAAGCGTGCGTCATTAACAACAATTGGCGTCTTATTTATTTGGCATACGAAATCTAAAGCTTTAGCAACGGCTTCATTACCCGTATTTTTACCCTTAATGATCTCAACCAAATTCATCAAATGCACTGGGCTAAAAAAGTGAATGCCAATGTAACGGCTTTCATCTCGGCTTGCTTTTGCAAGTTCGGATATTGGTAACGTTGAAGTATTCGTTGCAAAAATTGCATCTACATCTAATTGAACTTCCGCAGCTCTCGTAACTGTTGATTTAATTTTGGGATCCTCGAACACAGCCTCAACAATTAAATCACAGCCCTTTAGATCCTCATATCTAGCCGTTGGCATTACCAGGGCAATAACTTTTGTTGCATTTTCAGCAGTCATCTTTTTGCGCTTGATCCCCTGATCAAGTAAACTTTGAATAGTTGTCAACCCTTTGTCAGCGGCGGCTTGATCACGATCCAACAACACAACTTCAATGCCAGCACGGGCAGATACAAAAGCAATCCCAGCCCCCATCATTCCAGCACCCATAACTCCTAGTTTTTTCACACTCATATCTTTAGTATTTAGAGGGCGCGCAGCTCCTTTGTCCAATGCAGCTTTATGAACAAGAAAAGTATCAACAGCAGTGTTGCGCGATGGATTCATCAAAGTATTAACAAACCAGCTTGCTTCAATATGAATTGCATCATCAAAGGCAATATCTGAATTATCATATATTGCATCAATCATAGCATTAACAACTGGGTAGACGCCCTTAGCATTGTAAGCTTCATAAGTAGAATTAGAATAATCTTCAAAATCTGAATTACCCGCTAAGACTTCGTCAGGGATGTTAGAATTATTAACATCCCAAAGCTTTATAATATCCGAAACTTTTGCTGTCTTAATCCATTGCTTTGCTACTGATAACAATTCAGCTTTGGGGACAACTTCATCAACTAATCCTAGTTTTAATGCACTATTAAGGTCACTTAATTTTCCTTCTAGTAAAATATCGGCCACATCAGACTTATTTAATTTACGAGACAGGCGAGTTGTTCCGCCTCCAATTGGAGGAATACCTACTAAAACTTCTGGAAATCCAATCCTAGCTTCTAAATTATCAGCAATAAAAATTCGATGGCAGGATAATGCAATTTCATAACCTATTCCTAGCGCAGTGCCTGGCAAAGCGGCAGCAATAGGCTTACCACCTTGATTTTCACTATTCATTCCTGCTCGTTCAATTTTACGCATTATGCTATTAAACTTCATTATCCCATCGAACAAATACTGCTTAGGATAATCAGTCATGATACCTGGTATTTTAACAATTGCGCTCAAATCCATACCTGCAGAAAAGCTGGCCTTACTCGAAGTAATAATAATTCCTATCACAGCACTATCAGCCAAACCTTTGTCGACAAGAGCATCCAAATCTGCGGCGCTATCAAGGTTCATTATATTCATTAGTTTTTCTGGAGAGTTCCAATTGATTATTGCAATGCCATCAGCGTCAACACTGTAATTAAAATCAGTCATTATTTTGTTTCCTTGTCTCAACAAAAAGTATGCTAATCACCATTAGCAGCACCCCATCATAGCTTGTAACTATTCCCCATAGCATTGTATGTAATAAATATACTTAAACACTAGCTAAGCTAAAAACAAAGTTTAAAAATGGAAAATCGTCCAACTCTTAGTCAAAGTGTGCGCATCTGGAGTAAAGTTGGACTTCTATCTTTTGGTGGTCCTGCTGCACAAATTGCACTGATGCATCGTGAAATTGTAGATAGACAAAATTGGCTTTCAGAAGCGCAATTTCTAAATGCTCTTAATTTTTGTATGCTTTTACCTGGACCAGAAGCAATGCAACTAGCAACCTATGCAGGCTGGCGCACCAATGGAGTGTTGGGTGGGTTAATTGCTGGACTATTGTTTGTCATACCTGGGGCACTTGTAATTGCTTTATTAGCTACCATTTACATATGCTTTGGAGAACTGCCATTAGTAAGTGCTCTATTTCTTGGCGTTAAATCTACTGTGGTTATAATTGTCATAGAAGCCCTTCTTAAGGTATCTAAGAAAGCTTTAAAAACTAAATCTCACTGCATGATTGCCACAATTTCTTTTATTAGTATATTTTTTCTTAATTTGCCTTACCCGTTAATTGTATTTGGAGCAGCGCTATTTGGATATTTAGCATTCCCAAATAAAGCTGATTTTGAACCAGTTTCACAAAAACAGCCAATACATAAAACACTTATAACTATTATTGTTTGGTTGACTGTTTGGTGGGCCCCCATTGCAATCATTCATCTAATTTTTGACTACCAGTTTTTAACAGAAATTATGATATTTTTTTCAAAACTAGCCGTAGTAACATTTGGTGGTGCCTATGCTGTTTTAGCCTATATGACACAAGAAGTTGTAAGCGCTAAAAACTGGCTTACAGCTGGGCAGATGATGGATGGACTTGGTTTAGCTGAAACAACACCAGGCCCCTTAATCTTAGTCACTGAATTTGTTGGATTTATAGCTGGGTACAAAGAGGGTGGGATTTCCACTGCAATAATTGCTGCATTTTTAACATTGTGGGTTACCTTTGTTCCGTGCTTTTTATGGATATTTGCAGGTGCACCCTATATTGATTGGATTGGTAGTAAACCTCGACTGCACGGAGCATTATCAGGAATTACAGCCGCAGTAGTTGGTGTAATTTTAAATCTTTCAACCTGGTTTACAGTACATGTATTTTTTGAAAATATTAATTTCTTAAAATTTGGATCAATCACAGTCTTATGGCCAGAAATTAGCACCCTCAATATAACAGCGTCAGCATTAGCATTATTTTCTGCTTGGCTTTTACTCAAACAACATTGGAATGTTATTTGGATCCTAATAGTAAATGCATTATTAGCAGCCATAATCAGCACACTTTAAAGAATAGCCGCCTAATAGGCGAATAAGTATTAAACTTTTATTTAGCCAAGTAATTTGAATTACAAATTTAGATAAATAAAATGTAAATTCTTTTATGCAATTAATTTACCAGCCAAACCTTCACGAATAAGATCAATGGTTTCATCAAGACCATAAAGCGCAATAAACCCACCGAAACGCGGCCCTTGGGATGCCCCCATTAATACTTCGTAAATAGCTTGAAACCAATCACGAAGATTTTCAAAGCCATGGTTTTTACCAACAGCAAAAACTAATGATTGCAAGTCGTCACCGTCAGTTAAGGAATATGTACTAAGGTCAACTGGCTCATTTCCAGCATTTTTATTTTTTTTATTAATCATGTCTTTAGCAACAGAAATAGATTCTAAACCCGCTGCTAAATCAGTTAACGCACTGCGCTCTTGCTCAGATGGCCCGCGAAATATTTTGTGTGGTTTTACAAAGTCATGGAAATAACGGACCGCAAAACCCGCTGCATCATCCATTACAGGGTTGGTTTTAGCAGAAGAATTTGGTGCATATTTTTTAATGAAACCCCAAATAGCATCCTTAGTTTCTGCACTCGACACAGAGGCCAAATTAAGCAGCATGGCAAATGGAATAACCATATCTGATTCAGGGACCTCACCTTTGTGGATGTGATAAACTGGGTTGTTTAATTGGGCCTTAACATCTTGAGTATGGTAAGCCCGTAATTGTTGATGATATTCGTCTACGGCTTTGGGAATAACATCAAAATGCATTCTCTTAGCTGTACCTGGTTTTTGATACATGAAATATGACAGGCTCTCTGAGCTAGCGTAGGTTAACCACTGGTCTATAGAAACACCATTACCTTTAGACTTGGAAATTTTTTCACCATTCTCATCTAAAAATAATTCATAGAAAAAATGTGATGGGGCTGGGGCCCCTAAGATACGGCAAATTTTATCATAGATATGTGTATTAGTTGAATGGTCTTTTCCATACATTTCAAAGTCTACATTTAATGCAGACCACCGAGCTCCAAAATCTGGCTTCCATTGTAATTTTACATTACCACCTGTCACCGGCAAAATTGTTTCAGTACCATCCTCGTCATCAAAGGTGATAGTCCCGTCTTCTTTATTTATTGACTTCAATGGAACATAAAGAACTCGGCCCGTTTTTGGTGAAATTGGTAAAAATATTGAATAACTACTTTGACGTTCTTCTCGCAAAGAAGCCAACATAACTTCCATAATTTCATCGTACTTTTCAACCGCGCGCAATAGTACCTCATCAAATGCTCCAGATCGGTAATATTCCGTTGATGAATAAAAATCATACTCAAAGCCAAAGGTATCCAAAAATCTGCACAACATTGCATTGTTGTGAGCACCAAAACTTTCATGCGTACCAAATGGGTCTGGTACATCACTTAGTGGTCGCTGCAAATATTCATGCATCATATCCTGATTAGGGACATTACCTGGAACTTTACGCATTCCATCAAGATCATCAGAAAATGAAACTAGCTTTGTTGGCATTCCACTTATTACTTCAAAAGCATATTGTATCATTGCGGTTCGCGCAACTTCACCAAAAGTACCAATATGGGGTAACCCAGAAGGCCCATATCCTGTTTCAAAGAGCACGTATCCCTTTTCTGGCAACTGACCTTTTAATCGCTTTAACACTTTGCGTGCTTCATCAAAAGGCCAAGCTTTAGATTTTAGGGCTTCTTCGTGCAAATTAGACATGTTTTTTCCAATTAAAAAAGGTTATAATAATACTTCCTATTGCTCGAACGTCAGTTGGTCAATATTCTGTTCATAACAAACTAAAGAAACTAAATGACACACGATGAAACAAACCCATGGTCACCACAAGATGCGCTCATTGCAATGATGGTCGCAGTCTCAGTATCTGACCAAGACATTAAAACAATTGAACTGCTATCAATTGAACGCACAGTTAACCATCTGCCAATTTTTGCAGACTACAATGTCGATCACTTGCGAAGCGTGTGTAATGCGGTATTCGATCTACTAGTCGAAGAGGAAGGATTGGACGCTCTATTCGGTTTAGTTACTTATGCTTTACCTGAAAAGCTTTATGAAACGGCCTATGCCTTGTGTTGTGATTTAGCCGCTGCTGATGGCCGCTTGCGCGACGAAGAACTACGATTTTTGCAAGAAACTCGGTATGTATTAAACATTTCACGATTAAATACTGCTGCAATAGAACGCGGCGCTCGCGCACGTCATATGGTATTATAAGAAATAGTATTTAATTCAGAATTTTATATTAAGTTTAAATTAAATGTTTTAACGGATCCAACGCCCACTAGCGCGAATTTGTGATGATGACACATCAACCATTGGTCCATTTAATAAACTCCATGCTGGAGCTTGCTTAAATGGAAGAGCATTTGATAATAATGGTGGTAAACGATTACGCCTAAATATTTGTGCTGCTGGAGAACAGCTAGCAGCCAATTGTTGACTAGGTCGCGCCAAAACACCAATTGGGAACATATGCATAATATCTTGCCATCGGTCCCAGTGGTGAAAAGTTGCTAAATTATCTGCACCCATGAGCCAAACAAACCTAACGCCAAGATACTGTGATTTAAGTTCTACTAAAGTTTCTGCCGTATAATGAGTTTCAAATGTACGCTCTAAATCAGTTACAATAATTCGAGGATGGTTGTTTAATTTATTACATGCAGATAAACGACGGCTCATATTTGCAGGACTGTTAACTTTTAGTGGGTTACCAGGACTTACCAGCCACCACACACGGTCAAGGCCAAATTCCTTCATAGCCCATTTTGAAATATGCAAATGCCCTTCATGGGGCGGATCAAAAGATCCACCTAATAATCCTATGCGCAACCCTAGGGTTGCAATGGGCATATTATACTTCATGTTTCCAATCGCTTTTGAGCTTGGTGCTCATCCTCAATTAATCCAATTTTCCAATACCCACTAATGTAAATATCTTCTTTAAGTATTTCAGTTTCATTTGTCAAAAACCCACGTATAGATTTTATGAGACCACTTTCTCCCGCAATACAGGTTTGAATTACCCCTGAAGGTAGTTTGATTGCACGAATAAAGGTTTCCTGAGCAAGTGATGCAATGTGTGGATCATCTTGGATTAACCAATTTAGCTCAATGCCATCTGGTGCATAAATATTTTGAATATCATCTTTTGTTTGTACTTCAAATACGGCTATGCCCACAGCGTCATCAGGCATCTTTTCTAAAGTGGCCGATGCCACAGGCAAAGCAGACATATCAGCCGCCAGTAAATACCAATCAGCATAATAGTCTTTAATCTTCACTTCGCTTGGCCCTCTAAATGCAAGAAAGTCTCCAACTTTTGCATTCATTGCAAAAGCGGAAGCTGGCCCTTCGTCTCCATGCGCTACAAAATCAATATCTAACTCTAAAGTGTTCTTGCGAAAATTACGAACAGTGTAAGTGCGAACAGTTGGGCGTGGTCCATTATCAATCTGGTCTAGAAGTTCTTTTTGAGTTTGATCTTTACTAGGTAAAAAGATTTTACAGTTAGCACCTTCACAGCCTTCTGTTCGGCTTTCTAAGTCTGGTGAAGTAAAAACTATACGGATCATATGTGGTGTTATCTGCAGCACTTTTTTAACTGTTAAAATACAAGGCTTTGGTTTTCTAGATTTTAACATTGAAGTATCCAAATTTTATTACCAAGTTTAGCATTTTTTATTTATCTTTTAATATCTTAAACTTTGGAAGATGCCAACAAGTATGGAAACTTCATATCCCTACTTAATTTCTTAACTCACCGATTGCACCATTGCCTCCACTCATATAAAACGCATCAACTTATCAATTTTCTGGAGTGAAGCAAATGGCCTCTTACCAATACGTTTACCATATGGACGGTGTATCTAAGACTTACCCTGGTGGAAAGAAATGCTTTGAAAACGTTCGCCTTTCGTTTCTTCCTGGTGTGAAAATAGGTGTCGTTGGCGTAAATGGTACGGGTAAATCAACCCTTATGCGCATCATGGCTGGGCTGGATACTGACTATACTGGAGAGGCATGGCGTGCTGAAGGTGCAACAGTTGGATATCTTGAGCAAGAGCCTGTTTTAGATTCAACCATATCTGTACGCGATAACGTGATGCTTGCAGTTGCTGGGAAAAAAGCAATTTTAGACAAATATAATGAATTAGCCATGAATTATTCAGACGCAATAGCGGATGAAATGGCATCACTGCAAGATCAAATTGATGCCGATGACCTTTGGAATTTAGATGCTTCAATAGATATCGCAATGGAGGCATTACGCTGTCCAGCAGATGATGCAGACGTATCAACGCTGTCAGGTGGCGAAGCGCGGCGTGTAGCTTTATGTAAGCTCTTACTTGAAAAGCCGGATATGTTACTGCTCGATGAGCCAACTAATCACTTAGATGCAGAAACTATCGCTTGGTTACAAAACCATCTCAAAGAATACAAAGGCACTATTTTAATAGTTACCCATGATAGATACTTCTTAGATAATATTACAACTTGGATCCTTGAACTAGATCGTGGCCGAGGACTTCCATACGAAGGCAATTATTCAGCTTGGGTAGAGCAAAAGGCAAAGCGTCTAGCTCATGAGTCTAAGGATGATAAGACACGCCAAAAGACATTAGAACGCGAATTGAAATGGATGCGCCAAGGCGCTAAGGCACGCCAAGCTAAATCAAAAGCACGTATTTCTGCATATAATGAGATGGCAGATCAATCGGAACGTGAAAAAGTGGGCACAGCTCAAATTGTCATTCCAAATGGTCCTCGCTTAGGTAACAAAGTAATCGAAGTGGAAAGCATTTCAAAAGCGTTTGGTGATAATCTACTAATTGATAATCTCTCATTCAGTTTGCCTCCAGGTGGCATCGTTGGTGTTATCGGCCCTAACGGAGCTGGAAAGTCTACTTTATTCCGAATGCTCACAGGGCAAGAACACCCAGATAGTGGAACTGTAGAGTTTGGTGATACAGTTCAACTATCTTATGTAGATCAATCACGCGCAGATCTAGATGGTAAGAAAACTGTGTGGGAAGAAATTTCTGGTGGCCAAGAAATCATAGCGTTAGGTGACGCTGAAATGAATAGCCGCGCATATTGTGGTGCATTTAATTTTAAGGGTGGCGATCAACAAAAGCCATTAAACCTTTTATCTGGTGGTGAAAGAAATCGCGTTCACATGGCAAAGCTACTTCGCGAAGGTGGAAATGTCCTACTCCTCGACGAACCTACAAATGATTTGGATGTAGAAACATTGCGAGCATTAGAGGACGCTATCGAAGATTTTGCAGGGTGTGCTGTAATTATATCGCACGACCGTTTCTTTTTAGACCGCTTGTGTACACATATGTTAGCATTTGAAGGAGACAGCCACGTCGAATGGTTTGAAGGTAATTTTCAAGAATATGAAGAAGACAAGAAACGTCGCTTAGGGCCAGATGCTTTAGAGCCAAAGCGCGTTAAATACAAAAAATTTACACGATAAAATATTTAAGTTTATAAAATTAAGGCCCCAAAATTTATTATGGGGCCTTATTCTTAATATAAAAATATCGATCAGAGTGGCCTATCCAATAAACTTTGGTACACCTTATGAATACCAATAACCTCTTGCTCGACTGAATGATTGTGGATTATGAATTTTCTAGCCTCTTTCATAAATGTATCTAATTGATCATTTTTTGAAAGCCACGACTTTACAGCCCTAACCGCTCCAGCTACATCTTCAAGATCAACAATACTTCCATATTTTTCATTTGCAGAAAATGCACTAAAATAACCTGTGGCACTTCCAACAAAGGGAGTTCCACATGACAATGCTTCTAGTGGGGTTATACCATAACCTTCATACCTTGGGAGTGCAATTAATAGTGAAATTGCTGACATTATTTCTGGCATTCTTGACGCATCAATTTCACCAGTAAATAAAATTCTATCTGACAAACCTGTTGCCTCTATTTTATCAAGAAGATCTTGTTTGTATTTATAATGCTTGCGTGTGGCTTTGCCTATAACCAAGGCTACCATTTCGGGGTGATGGGGTAAGATCTCTAACATCGTTTCGATAAAGATATCTGTACCTTTTTCAGGTCGAATTCGGCCTACACAAGCCACGCCAAAATTTCCACCATATCCCAGTGAACTCCATACCTTTGAACGGTTCTGCGCTGGCATAAATTTTTGTGTCAATACTCCGTGGGGAACTACTGTACTAACATTTTCAAGAAATGATGCTGCTTCTACAGTTGTTGCTATCACTGCATCCATTTTTGAAATCAGCCAACGTGGATATAGTGAATGCCGGCGCTGTGCCGCAGAGGTAAAAACAATCTTTATTGGTTTTTTAAGAATATCTCGCACCCAAATTGCAGTTCGCATTTCTTGATTGCGACGTACATGCCAAATTGAAAGCCCCGTTTCTTTGAGGTTTTTGGAGTACATTTCTATAGCTTTTTTTGAAGAGATAGGCTCAGGACAATTTGGCAGCCTAACACCAACTAAATCTATATTTATCTGATCTTTTTGCAAAGCAACCACTGCAGCAGCTGTTGCTGAAACACCTGTAAAATTTTTGTTAAAATTTGTGACAAAAACTTTAGGAGCTGCCATTTTTAAACCCTTGTGTATACAATTGTTACTATAAGTCGCGTAATTATAAATTGCACTAAAAGAAAATCACAGTTTCCATATCTAAGTTTCATCAAGTATACTTCTTAAAAAGAGTGGCGCACTGTGTTTAAATACAACTTATTTCTTTTGTTTACATGGGGGTTAATTTTACCAGCTGCACTTATTCGCTTGTGTACAGGAAAAGACACGACACATTCACTCAAAGCTCGGTTTTCATTATTCCAGAACCAGAGGCCTAAGAATAAAATAATATGGTGCCACGCTGCTAGTGTTGGAGAATTCAATACATTAGAAATTCTTATCCCTGAGATGAAAGAAAAGTTTTCAAATTACGACATACTTATAACCGTATCTAACATTACAGCATATAAACAAGCTGAATCTTGGATAGATAATCAGTTATATGTTGCTGTAGCACCACTTGATTTCAAAACAGTTTTAAAGAGATTCATCAAGACTTGGGCTCCAATAGTATTAATCACCATGGAAAATGAATTGTTTCCAAACCGCATTATGCTCGCTAAAAAATATAACTGTAAAGTTATATGGGTAAATGCCAGACTATCTAAAAAAAGCATGAAGTTTTGGCAAAAGAATTCAACTTTAACTAATCATCTCATTAAGAATATTGATCATGTATTTGCTCAAGATAATATTGCATTTGATCGCTTTCATACTCTTGGCTTTAATAGACAGAACTTAACAGAAACTGAAAACCTCAAAAAATTTCGTTCTTTTCCAATAGCTCCAATAGATGATGTGAAGCGCGTGAATGATATATTCCCATATAATAAGACTATTTGCGCAGCTTCGACACATTCAGGAGAAGATGAAATTTTAATTGCTGCTTTCAATGAAGCATTAATTGCTGAACCCCAGCTAAAAATGATTATAGTCCCTCGGCACCCTAAACGAATGTCCGAAATCACAAAGCTTATTGAAAAACAAGATTTGAAATATTCAATCCGTTCAATCAATAACCTACCAACAAAAAATGATCAAATATTTTTAGCTGATACGATGGGCGAACTTACACTATGGTATTCAGCCTCTGCTACTACATTTGTTGCAGGATCTCTTCTGCCAATTGGTGGTCATACTCCTTTTGAACCTGCAGCCTACGGTTCAGCCATCATACATGGACAACATTTTTCAAACTTCCAAAAAATCTATACTGAATTAGATCAAAAAGAAGGGGCATTTATTGCATCATCTGCCACAGAAATTTCATCCACGTGGGCACAATTACGTAATGATAAAAAGAGACTTAAAACTTTAAATTTAGCACAAGATATCTTGTTTAAAACTAATTATAAAATTCAAATCATTAATACAATAATAGATAAAATAACCAATCAGATCACACAGTAAATTTAACTGTGCCCCCAACGATTATGCAACCAATACCACTGTTCTGGGTTTTGCTTAATACGTGCACCAATGCGTTCATTAATTTGATTAGTCATTGTAATAGCATCACTATGGTCAATTGGGGTTTCATATTCTAATTTGATATTTTGACCGTCAGGTTGGCGAGTGGCAAAAACAGGAACTAGTGGTAAATTATATCTTAATGCCATTTCAGCAGGAGCAGTTGTCGTTTTTGCATCATGACCCAAGAAGTCTAGATCTTCACCAGAGCTGTACTTTTGATCAACTAAGAGTGCAAAAAAGCCCCCTTTCTTCAAATGGCGCACCATTGCAATATTACCACGGATTCCTCGAGCTATAATTGGCAAACCACCTTGCTTTATCGACCTTAAAAAACGTTTTTCATACCATGGGTTGTTATTTTTACGATAAACGGCACCAGTTTCCATATTATTTAATGCAAGATGATGTCGAATGGCTTCCCATTGGCCAAAATGAGCAGAAACAATAATTGCACCACAGCCTTGCGCCTTCGCATCGCACAAAACCTCAAAGCCGTTACCACTTGCTGAAATTAATCCAGTACGTTTTTTATAGTCATCATTCATCAAAATCTCTGATAAAGTCCGAGCTGTATTTCTGCCCACTTCTTTAGTTATTAAATCTATTCTCTTTTTAGACAAATTAGGAAAGGCAATATTGAGCCCATTATACACACGATTTCGTGCCCTAGGGAGATGCATTACAATCAAACTTCCAAAAACAGAAAATATTTTACCCCTAAGCCGAAACGGTATATATCGCCCTAAACTTAGCGCTACCCATATAGGAGCAAACTCTAAAGCATGTATTATTTTTGATTTTACTTTTTGAAACATATAAAACATCTAATCTGCCTTAACGCATTCAACAATGGGCTTAATAAGAATGCACAGAATTATTCCTAAATAGAGCGGATAATATCTGACGCTTGAGCTAAATCTTTAGCTTCAAAATAACGCTCATGCTCAGTCATCGGCTCGGCCAACTCAAGGTCCCAAGTAACTTCATACGGCACGTGTATACCCCAAGATCCAGCTAGAACAGCTGGTACTACATCAGATTTTATTGAATTTCCAATCATAGCACTTTGATTCATACTACCAAAACGATTAAAAATTGTTTGATAAGTCATAGGCTGTTTTTCACTAACTATTTCAATATGTTTAAACCATCGTCCAAGATCTGACATATTCACTTTTCGCTCTTGATCTATTAAGTCTCCTTTAGTTATCAAAACCAACTCATAATCACTACTCAACTCGTCCAAAACTTCAGTTACACCCGGCAAGAAATCTACAGGGTGCGCCATCATGTTACGACCTATACTAATCACTTCAGTCATAGATTTTGCATCTAACTTTCCATTACTAAGATTCAATGCAACTTCCATCATGGAAATGGTAAATGATTTAATCCCATACCCCATCGTCACCACATTCTCCCGTTGCATCTCCAATACAGCATCTGAAACTATTTTCTCATCAGCATATTTTTGCAACAAAATCTTTAGTGCTGTTTGCGCTTCGCCAAAAAACCTTTCATTATACCAAAGTGTATCATCTGCATCAAAACCTATTGTTTTTATCTGCTTCATACTTGGCTGATCCTTGGTCGGCCCGAAGCGATTGCTACTATAGTTCCTTCAACAAAAACTTTTCGTCCCTCAATCATCGCTTCTTGTGTATCTTCTTCGTATCGTAATCTAATATTGTCAGCACCAGCCTTTTTTGCTGTAAATGTCACTTTATGTGCAAGTGCTTCACGAAGTGCATTATATGCACTTTCCTGTGAATTAAAGCTTTTGGGCCCTTCTCCAATAAATGTTCGCCAAACCCCATCGCCTGCACTTTCTATTTTACCCATTTCACGCATAATTATTTGCCCTACAACCGCACCAATGGCGTTCGCAACACCACCATGTTTAGGCAATATCATTTTTGCTGATAATCGATGCCCTACAACATTATAATAAGTATTAGCTGATGCACCCAATCCAATAATTGGTAAATTTATTCCTGCATCAAGAGAAACTATATTGCGGTGATGTGTCAAACCTATTTTTGTAAGAGAATGCCGAGCTAAATCCTTCGCTAGGCCTTCAATTTTTTCTTCGGAAAATGCAGTTTCTAATAAAGATTCTACAGTTTGTTCTGTTAGTTGGGTAATTATTTTTTCAGCCAATTCATTAATATCTTTTGATAAGATTTCACCACCACCAGTTCGCATACGGCCAAAAAGTAATAATGCTTTTTTAGCGGCAAGTTTATCCCATGCATCAGTATACCCCAAGACATGGCTTGCATCAGAAGGAGTAATGGCTGAGTGCATTATAATACCACGCGCTAATAATCGATCAATTGAATCTAAATCAATTCGGCTTTTCACCACTTGAGCCATGGGAACTGGTCCATGCTTTATCCGGTCAAAGATTACTTGATCCCGTTCACTTAATTCAACTACACTACCTACCAATGGAACTAGAAATTGACCTGAAAAATCTTGGCTACGTTCTGCTCCCAAAGCACTATCTAATGCATCATGTACAATTTTATGATGATCCACGGCCAGTAAAGAAATCGGCATAACGCGTCGTGGCCCAAGGTGCAGATCCCCAGAAAGACCATCACGAGCCAAATGTACTTGGCTATCCCCTCCCAAACCAAATGTTCTTATAGCAACAGCCTCAACCATTGTTCGAAAACCACCAACCATTGCTCCATTTGGGTCAATCATTGGTCGCCCATTACGTAAGATGGCAACATCTGTTGTCGTGCCACCAATATCAGAAACTAGCGCATCTGTTTCTTCAGTTAGCCAGCGCGCACCAACAATACTAGCAGCTGGGCCAGATAGAATAGTTTCTATTGGTTTTTCTCGTGCTTGGCTTGCACTAATCAATGCGCCATCGCCACGCACCACCATCATATTTGCTGTAATTCCAATACTTTGAAAGTATGCTTCAGTGGCACCAATCAAGTGATCAATCATACCAATTAGCCGCGCGTTTAGAACAGCCGTCATTGCTCGCTTTGGGCCACCCAGTTTAGAAGATAGTTCGTGTGAACACGAAACTGGCGTATTTTTTATTTCACAAATAGTATTACGTACAATGTTTTCATGAGCAGGATTACGTGTCGCAAATTTTCCAGCCACTGCAAATCCAGATACAACGCCAAGTTTATAAAGTGCTGTACGTAAAGAATTTTTATCTAGAGCAACAACTTCACTTCCAGTGTGATCGTGCTCTCCTTTTAGGAAGATTACAGGATCACCATTCAAAGCTTCATCTAGTCCTTGGCGCGTAATATCTTTCTCAGAAAAGCCAATGCAAACCAGGCATATTTTTCCACCTTTTCCTTCTACCAACGCATTTGTAGCCAATGTTGTGGAAAGTGAAGTCATAACGATATCTGCTGGGGCAATACCACTTTGATTTAGCACAGCAGAAACGGCATTAGATACACCAATTTCCAAATCAGAGTGAGTAGTCAGAGCTTTGGAACTAGCAATAACTTCAGTCTCATTTCTGATTAGTACAGCATCAGTATAGGTTCCACCCGTGTCTACACCTAACATTATTGCCATATTTTATCCTAAAAGTATTTTCTAAAATTTAGCTCAATTTTTTAAGTTTCGGTAAAATCGACATAGAATTTTAAATACTTAATTAATTATAATATTTATATATTTTAGTGCAGAATAATAAAAAACTCTCTCAAAGTTATAAATCCCACCTAATTCTCGTTCATATCCCAACCAAGTGCCCGAGCAACAGTAAATATATCCTTATCACCACGTCCACACATATTCATGACCATAATATGATCCTTTGGTAAATCGCCTGCAATTTTACGTACATGCGCTAACGCATGAGATGGTTCCAATGCTGGAATAATACCTTCTGTACGGCAAGAAAACTGGAATGCATCCAATGCCTCTTGATCAGTTACGGACACATATTCAACACGCCCTGTTTCGTGTAACCAGCTATGTTCAGGACCAATTCCTGGATAGTCTAACCCAGCAGAAATAGAATGCCCTTCCAAAATTTGACCATCCTCATCTTGCAGTAAGTAAGTTCGGTTGCCGTGTAGTACTCCGGGCCGCCCACCCGTTAACGAAGCACAGTGCTCCATCTTATCATTCACACCTTTTCCGCCAGCTTCAACGCCAATAATACGGACAGTTCTTTCATCCAAAAATGGATGAAATAGACCAATAGCATTTGATCCACCACCAATACATGCGATAAGACTATCAGGAAGGCGTCCTTCTGCTTCCATCATTTGCTCTTTAGTTTCTTTGCCAATAATTGATTGAAAATCACGCACCATTGCAGGATAAGGATGAGGACCAGCTACAGTACCTATACAGTAGAAGGTTTCATCAACATAAGTTACCCAATCGCGTAGTGCATCATTCATAGCGTCTTTTAATGTCCCTCGTCCACTCGTTACAGGAATAACTTCTGCACCCAGCAACTTCATGCGAAAGACGTTTGGTGCTTGGCGTTCAACGTCGTGTGCACCCATGTAAACAATACATTTTAGACCAAATTTTGCACAAACAGTTGCGGTAGCCACACCATGTTGCCCAGCTCCTGTTTCAGCAATAATACGGGTTTTTCCCATTCGGCGCGCCAACAATATTTGGCCCAACACATTATTGATCTTATGTGCACCAGTATGATTTAATTCATCTCTTTTATAATAAATCTTTGCGCCACCAAGCTCAGCAGTTACACGATCTGCAAAATATAATGGAGAGGGTCGACCAACATAATATTTCCACAAATAATTCATCTCATCCCAAAAGGACTGATCAGTTTTTGCTTTTTCATATTCAGCTTCAAGGTCTAAGATCAAAGGCATTAGCGTTTCAGATACAAACCTCCCACCAAAATCTCCAAAACGGCCCTTTTCGTCAGGTACGTTCATGAAAGAATTAAACATGTCGTCAGCCATTATGTATCTCCATTAGTAGCTTGGATAAAATCAGAAATTAGTTGTATATCTTTAACCCCAGTTAATGTCTCTACACCAGAGGAAACATCAAATTGGCGTGCGCCCGTAAGTCGTGCTGCTTCAGCAACATTTTTATTAGTTAATCCTCCTGCTAACATCCATGGAGTTGGCCACCTACGACCTGCAATCAAACGCCAATCAAACGCAAGGCCATTACCGCCAGGTATATTTGCATCTTTAGGAGGTTTTGCATCTACCAAAATTTGATCAGAAACACGGCTATATTCGTTTAGTTGGTTCAAATCAGTTTCATCAGAAATACCTACTGCTTTCATTACAGGCAAACCAAAACGCTGTTTAATCTCAGATACTCTCTCAGCAGTTTCATGACCGTGAAGTTGTATCATATCAATTGGAACTGCACCCAACAGAGTATCTAACTCTTGATCTGTTGGATCAACAACAAGTGCAGTTTTGCAAATACCCGTAGGCACAGATTTTGCCATAATGCTTGCTTGCTTTATCCTAAGATGACGTGGAGATTTTTCAAAGAAAACAAACCCAACATATGATGCACCAGAAGCAACGGCTGCACTTAGTGTTCCGAGAGTAGTCAAACCACAGATTTTAACACGCATAATTTAATCTCATAAAAATTTAATATAAATATATAAAAGCCTTTAAATACGTTTAACAGGAAAAATAAATGCTTATTCAAGCAAATCTAATATTTGATCTGCCTCATTATTAGTTTCATTTTTTAGCTTTTTAATTTCATGCTCCAACATTTTAACTTTTTTGTTTTTAATAGCTAATGCTTTACGATATTTGTGTTCACGTAAATATTCCCACACAAAGCCCAAAAACAAACCAATGAGTACACCTAATAAAACGACTAAAAATAGAGGTAATGATATGACGCCTAAAATTCCAAAAGAAGCTGCTAAATCACTTGGCATAAATTGCAAAGTTACCACCTGCCTATTAGCTATAGCTAACACTATCAAAGTTAGTGATATAGTTAAGATGATAGAAAAACGAATAATGCGCATGGGCACTCTCAATGGTTACATGGCTTATATTTAGTCTTTAGTTATCCACCGTTCAGGCGATCACGCAAAAGCTTGCCGGTCTTAAAAAAAGGTACATGCTTTTCTTCAATATCAACATCTTCGCCAGTTCGCGGATTTCTCCCGCGACGCGCATCACGCTGTTTTACAGAAAACGAACCAAATCCGCGTAATTCAACACGATCACCCTCAGACATTGCATCAATAATTTCATCAAAAACTGTGGCAACAATACGTTCTATATCACGTTGATATAAATGTGGATTTTCAGCAGCAATTTTTTCCACTAACTCAGAACGTATCATTTTTATCTCCCTAAATTTGAAATTCGAAACTTTTTTAGATAATTACAGATTTTAAGCTTTATGCAAAGTCCCACATTAAAAAAAAACAATAAAATTACTATTTAGTTAATAATTCTTTATTTTTTACAAAAAAACAGTCCTCAATTTATAAAGATGAGCAAAATCATTCATTTTTATTTTTTTATTCCGAATCATAAACATAAAAAAACAGCGCAGGTTTCTCTGCGCTGTTATCATTAATCTATATTTTTAATTAATCGTTACTTTTTAATGCGGCACCCAAGATATCGCCCAAAGATGCACCAGAGTCAGATGAGCCATACTGCTCAACAGCTTCTTTTTCTTCAGCAATTTCGCGCGCTTTAATTGAAAGACCCAATTTGCGTGTTTTAGCATCAATCGATGTAACACGTGCATCAATCTTATTTCCAACACTAAAACGTTCAGGACGCTGTTCTGCACGGTCGCGAGATAAGTCTGACCGACGGATGAAAGCCTTCATACCATCGTATTCGACCTCAATACCACCTTCTTCAATCGACGTAACCTCGACAGTCACTACGGCACCACGCTTAACGCCAGCAATAGTTTCTACAAAGGGATCTGCACCAAGATTTTTAACAGATAACGAAATACGCTCTTTGTCAGCATCTACGTCAATAACTACTGCTTTAACAATATCGCCTTTTTTGTAGTTAGCTAAAGCTTCTTCGCCAGATTTATCCCATGCCAAATCTGACAAGTGAACCATTCCATCAATTTCGCCCTCAAGACCAATAAACAACCCAAATTCAGTGATGTTTTTAACTTCACCTTCAACTTCAGCACCTTCAGGGAAATTCTTAGCAAAGCCTTCCCATGGGTTACCTTGAGTTTGCTTTAAGCCTAATGAAACGCGACGTTTGTCTGTTTCGATTTCCAAGACCATAACTTCTACTTCTTGCGATGTAGAAACGATTTTACCTGGGTGGACGTTCTTTTTAGTCCAAGACATCTCAGAAACGTGAACCAAACCTTCAACACCAGGCTCAAGTTCCACAAATGCGCCATAATCAGTAATATTAGTGACACGCCCTGTATGAACAGATTCGAGTGGGAAACGGCCAGCAACATCACCCCAAGGGTCATCTTGTAATTGCTTCATACCCAAAGAAATACGATGCGTATCTTTATTTATTTTAATGACTTGAACTTTAATTGTTTCACCAATTGTCAAAACTTCTGATGGGTGATTAACACGTGACCATGCCATATCAGTTACGTGTAATAGCCCATCAACACCACCAAGATCTACGAATGCACCGTAATCTGTGATGTTTTTAACAACACCGTCAACTGCATCACCCTCAGCCAGTTTGCCAACGATTTCCGCACGCTGCTCAGCGCGTGATTCTTCCAAGATAGCTCGGCGTGAAACAACAATATTGCCACGACGACGGTCCATCTTTAAAACGATGAATGGTTGCGCCATGCCCATTAAAGGGCCGGCATCACGTACAGGACGTACATCAACTTGTGAACCAGGTAAGAACGCAACTGCGCCACCCAAATCAACAGTAAAACCACCCTTAACACGCCCAAATATAGCACCTTCGACACGTTCTTCTGATGCGTGTGCTTTTTCTAAACGATCCCATGCTTCTTCACGGCGAGCTTTCTCACGTGAAATAACTGCTTCGCCTCGTTGGTTTTCAACACGGTCAAGGAATACCTCTACAGTGTCACCAACTTCAATTTCAGGGGCTTGGCCAGGATTTGCAAATTCTTTAAGGTCAATACGACCTTCCATTTTGTAACCTACATCGATGATGGCTTGGCCAGCTTCGATCGCAATTACTTTACCTTTTACAACAGAACCTTCATCAGGTGTGTCGATGTCGAAGCTTTCATTCAAGAGGGCTTCGAATTCCTCCATTGTCGCTTTAGCGCACATATATAAGTTCCTTCATATATTTTTCGGGCCGCACGGTTATATCCATGGGTCTTTGGGTTTCAGTTATAATCACGCGTGCAATGGATCAGCGACAAACACACAAAGGGCCGGATATTTCCAGCCCTGCTTTTCCAATTGGTGAATTTTTCACCTTCGCTTTACGCGATTAATCGCTCATATAAGGGAAAACCATACTGAGGTAAAGAGACAAGGAACTAAGGTACTTATTTTTTGATTAAACATTCATAAAATAATAAATAAATTTAATTAGTCATATTTATTAACTTAACTTGCAAATTGCTTGCAAAATTCCTTATGTTTAACTGAAGCTTTATTACAATATTTACGTATAATACCTAACTCCCAACTGCCGTTGCAGCTCTTTGAAGTCTTCATACGTAAACTCTGAAAATTTTTAATTGCAAGTTTGTAATTTAATTCAAACTTATCATCACTCACATTCCACTTTTTTATAGCTTCAAGTGATAACTCATAATTTGCATAAGCTAACTCATAAGCTTTCCACAATGCTTGATTCCCAGGGCTTTCTTTGATTTTATCATCAAACTCTCGTATTTTAAGCTCATTTAAGATTAAGCCTTTTCGCAATAAATCAAAACGTTTGTTATTATTGATAGCTTCCAATTTATAGCCACCTATTGATTCAAAAACGATCATTATACTATTAACATTTCGAGAGCAGTCCTTGAACATTATCGGGTCTGATCGCAGTTTTTGTGCGAAAACCAGGTCAGCTGAAAAACAAAAAAAAGCAAGAAGTCCTAAAACTTTCAAAGCTTTTCTCCCAATTACAATAATTGATCTAACATTCTAAACTTAGTAAACTTAGTCACCAATTTCAATCTAATTCTAATTTAGAAAAGCTATTTAACTATGAACTTAACTTTTACAGCTTGAATTGCTGTACTAATAGCAACCTCAATCGAAAGGTTTGAAGTATCAATAATTATTGCGTCCTCAGCAGCAACCAATGGGGATACAGTACGTTCTCGATCACGAGTATCACGCTCAAATACATCATTCAAAACATCTTGAAAACTAACTTTATGCCCTTTTTTAGTTAATTCTTTAAACCGGCGGAGCGCACGCACTTCTGCACTTGCAGTGATAAACAGCTTCACATCAGCATTTGGGCAGATCGTAGTGCCAATATCCCTTCCATCAAGAACAGTACCACCCTCTTGGTCTGCAAAATTACGCTGAAAATCAAATAAAACATCGCGTACCTCTGAAATTATAGCAACCTTACTAGCAGCCTGCGCAACTTCGTCTGTCCGCAAATCATCTGAAAGCAAATCATCTGGAGTTAGCTCTAATGCTAATTGTTTGGAAACTTCTGGATAGAATGATGTGCGAGAGTAAGCCAAAGCTTTTTTACCTACGCCCCTATATAGCAAGCCAGTGTCTAAATGCGCAAATTTAAAATTCACAGCAATAGCCTTAGATATAGTTCCTTTTCCAGCAGCTGCAGGGCCATCTATTGCTACTGTAAATTTCATAACATCATCCTTAACTTATACTAGCTCCAAGCTTAGTCATTAATTCTTTAAAAATTGGAAAAGATGTTTCTATAGCATGTCCATCATCCACAGTTACTGGATTTTTAGTAGCTAGCCCCATGCACAAAAAAGACATCGCAATTCGATGATCTAAATACGTTTGAGCAATTCCACCACCTTCAACTTCACCATCTTGACCATGTACTATCAGATAATCTTCACCCTCTTCTACGTTCACACCCATAGCTTCCAAGCCTCGCGCCATAGCATCAATACGGTCGCATTCCTTTACACGTAATTCTCTTATACCACGCATAATGGTTTTTCCTGAAGCAAAAGCAGCAACAACTGATAGAATAGGATATTCATCAATCATTGATGGTGCTCTATCAGAGGGCACCTCAATTCCACTAAGGCCACTAGCCTTAACTCGCAAATCAGCTACTGGCTCACCACCCTCTTCACGTTCGTTTACAAATTTAATATCAGCACCCATTTCAATTAAAGTGGTAAATAAACCAGTTCGAGTTGGGTTTAAGCAAATATTAGGTAATATAACTTCTGAGCCTTCAACAATTAATGCAGCACAAATTGGAAATGCAGCTGAAGATGGGTCGCAAGGCACCGCAATGTCTTGCGCTATTAATTCAGGGCGGCCCTGTAAAGTGATTGCAAAACCCTCTGCAATTTTTACAGTTTCGATATTAGCACCAAAACCACGTAACATTCGTTCAGAATGATCACGTGTTTTTTCTGGCTCTATAAGTGTTGTTTCCCCCATAGCATTTAAACCAGCAAGTAAGACAGCAGACTTAATCTGAGCAGATGGATGTGGTGAAGTATAAGTAACCCCCATAGCATCCCTTGCCCCAACCATAGTTAGCGGCAAGAAGCCTTCTGAACGGCCATGTGATTCTGCACCAAACAATTCTAAAGGGCCAGTAATCCGACCCATTGGCCGTGAACGGAGACTGGCATCACCTGTAAATGTTGCATTAATTGGGCTAGTAGACATTGCACCCATAATAAGCCGCACGCCAGTACCAGCATTACCACAATCGATTACGTCTTCTGGTTCTGAAAATCCACCTACGCCAACACCATTTACAGTCCAATTACCTTCGCCATGGTCGGTAACTTCAGCACCAAAAGAAGACATAGCTCGCGCGGTACCCAAAACGTCCTGACCTAACAAAAGACCTGAAATTTTTGTTTCACCAATTGATAATGCTCCCAAAATAAGAGATCGGTGCGAGACAGATTTATCACCGGGTATAACTGCTGTCCCACTTAAAGAGCCGGTTGAACAAGACGTCATTGGGATTAGTTTTAGGTGGCCTGACATAGATATTCTCCTATACTTGGTGTTAGTTTTAATTGAGAATAACCTATGCGTCCATCAAGAAAACTATTAAAAATGTTAACAAAATTTTAAATAAGCATATAAAAACAGTATCAAATTTTTCTGAAAGTTAGATAATGCGGTGTACGATCTTCACGTAGAGCTTTGAGCTCATATCTTGTTGAAATCCAGTCATCCCATGGCTGGCGCCAGTCATCTGCACTATTTGCAAGCCATTCAAAATTACCGCTAGCCAGTACTTCTTCAAGAGTTTGCCTAACGTAATCTTCAATGTCAGTGGCAACACGGAAAATAGCACCTAATTTTAAACATGAGGCTAATGGCTCCAAGTGATCACGCGTAACAAACCTCCGCCGATGGTGTCGTAACTTAGGCCACGGGTCTGGGTAGAGTAAAAATGCGCGCGAAATTGAATTTTCAGGTAATACATCCATCATATCTCGAGCATCACCAGGATGAACTACAACATTTTTTACTCCAGCCAAACGAATTTTTCCAAGGAGCATAGCCACACCGTTGATATACGGTTCACAGCCCACAATGCCAACATTAGGGTTTAAACTTGCCTGGTGCACCATATGCTCACCCCCACCAAAACCCACTTCGAGCCAGATATCTCGGTCATTACCAAACCAATCCTTAGGGTTAACCAATTCACGTGAAGGATTATCAGTCCAAGTCACGCCTGAAGGGCTAAGGGCATCTAGGTCTTCTACAAGATATCGCTTTTGTGCCTGTTGAAGAGATTTTCCCTTTATCCGCCCATAAAAATTTCTCTGTGGCGCTCCAGATACATGTTTTTCCCGTTTTATCATGGTCAAAATCCTATAAAAATCGCCGAAGTTATTAATACTTAATAACGTTTTACAAAAAGTTTGGTCAAACAGAACTTTTCAAGGTGTCTACCAAATCTGTCTTTTCCCATGAAAATCCACCATCATCAGTTGCTGCACGGCCAAAGTGACCATAAGCAGCAGTACGCGCATAAATTGGACGTCGTAATTTAAGGTGATCAATTATACCTACTGGTGTCAAATCCATTGCTTGAGAGACGGCTTTTTCTATAATTTCATCTGGCACTTGGCCTGTACCATGAGTATCGCAATAAATGGATAAGGGCTTAGCCACGCCAATTGCATAAGATAATTGTATAGTACAACGTTTAGCAAGATTAGCCGCTACTACATTTTTAGCTAGATAACGCGCTGCATATGCAGCTGATCGATCAACTTTAGTTGGGTCTTTTCCAGAAAATGCACCCCCACCATGGGGTGCAGCACCTCCATAAGTATCAACAATAATTTTACGTCCAGTCAATCCTGCATCACCATCTGGGCCACCAATTACGAATTTACCAGTTGGGTTTACATGCCATTCAGTTTCTGCCGAAATCCAATCGTCTGGCAAAGTTTTGCGAATATAAGGTTCAACAAGATTACGCACGTCAGAAGATGATAAAGTTTCATCTAAATGTTGTGTAGACAATACAATCGAAGTTACACCAACAGGCTTACCATTTTTGTATCGTACAGAAATTTGTGATTTTGCATCAGGGCCCAATTGAGAAAGAGCACCTGAATGGCGTGCTTCTGCTAAATTCCGAAGAATAGCATGTGAGTACTGAATAGGCGCCGGCATTAATTCAGGCGTTTCATCAGTAGCATAACCAAACATGATACCTTGGTCACCGGCTCCTTTATTATCAACACCCTGCGCAATATGAGCAGACTGTTCATGTAATAAATTATCTATAGATAATGTTTCCCAGTGAAAGCCTTTTTGTTCATAACCGATGTCACGAACACATTCACGTACTATTGCCTCAACGTTAGACTTTACTAACTTTAATTTTGATTGATCAGCCAATCCAACCTCACCACCAATCACTACACGATTAGTTGTGGCAAATGTTTCACATGCAACACGAGCCATTTCTTCTTCAGTCAGAAAAGCATCAAGAACAGCGTCGGAGATTTGATCACAAATTTTATCTGGGTGGCCTTCAGATACAGATTCAGATGTAAAAAGGTAATTAGTGCGTGTCATATTTGAGCTCCATAAATATTAAAACTCACTTCAGGTAGCCGTTGTGAGCTATTGATAATTATTGATGTAACATATTAAAAAACATGGTCAATGTTCTGAACGCTTAAAAATACTTTTGATACAAAAAAACATTAAAAAGCAGAAAATTAACAACCAGCCTAACTCTCCTATTTTTGCATATAAAGTTGGAGGTAACGCGGCTGGTAATATATGATCAAAGTAGCCAGCAGTTTGTAATTCTAAGGATTTTAAAACACGTCCATATGGATCAATCATTGCACTAATACCAGTATTGGCTGACCGGACTAAAGGTAAGCCTTGTTCAATTGCCCGAACACGGGCCTGAACTAAGTGCTGGTATGGCCCCGAAAAGCTTCCAAACCAAGCATCATTGGTAATGTGGACGATCCACTCTGGCCTATTTGTACTACTGCTTGAATACTCAGGAAAAATGGCTTCATAGCAAATCAATGCTATAAAATCAGGAAAGTTTTGTACACTTATGTTGCGTGAAATTTGGCCAGGTTTGAAGTTTCCTGCTAGTCCAACCATATTGGATAAACCTAGTTTATTCATTATATCAACTAAAGGCATATATTCACCAAATGGTACTAAGTGTTTTTTATCATAAATTGCATCTAATGTTCCTGCTGGATTAATAACTATTAGTGAATTTCTTAGTTTGTTATTCTTCTTATTGACGATGCCTGTAATCACAGACGTATTTGGCCCTGCTGCCTTTGCAATTTCTTGGAAAATTAGTGGGCTATCCTCTAAAAGTTGAGGCAGCGCAGTTTCAGGCCAGATCACCACATCAGGTTTTTCTTTTTCTTTAATACTAGTATATTCTAATTGCCGCTCATAAAAAATATCAACCATATCTGATCGCCATTTTAAATGCTGAGCAGCATTTGGTTGAACGACTCGAACTATCGTTTGCTTAATATTTGGCAGAATTAAACTGCTTGATCGCCATAGACCCAAAATAGAAAGTACAACTAAAGTTGCCCCCAATAAAAATATACCCAGTCGAAAACGAGGAATAAGTATTGCGGGAAGGAAGCATACAATTAATAAGATAAGCCCAAGACCATGAATACCAACCCAAGCTGTAAGTTGAATGATTGGCAAATCAATCAAACCATAACTTAAATGCCCCCAAGGGAACCCTGTCAAAATATTTGCTCGTAAAAATTCAAATAATGTCCAACACAGTGCAAGAAAGATTAATCGCATTGCACCCTCTATAGTTAGACAAACTGTTACATAAAAAGCCAAAGCCCAGAAAAAAGATAAACCACCCGCCATACCAGCTAATGCAAAAGGTGCCATCCAACCCGTAACTTCTGGGGTTACAAAAAAAGGTTCGACGATCCATACAATTGTTAATACAAAATAGCCAAAACCAAGCCACCATCCTATCACAAAGCCAAGCTTAGCGCTTTTTACATCACGCACATATAAACCGATAAATGGCAAGACAACTACGTATGTAAAGCTGAGATTAAACGGAGCCTGAGCTAACGCTAAAATTAGACCAAGTATAAAAAATGCACCGCACTTTCTCCATGTGATCTCATGCATGTTTTTAGATTTAAACATATTTTAACGTCTACTTTTTTTGTGGTCTTTTATAAACTCTCAGCTTTTTAATACTTCTAGGATCAGCTTCAATGATTTCAAAATCATATCCAGCTGGGTGGGAGATTACTTCTCCCCTTACGGGAACTCGTCCTGTCATCATAAGAACTAAACCGCCCATAGTTTCAATTTCTTCGTCATCTGTATCCGATGCAAGGTCAACACCTAAAACTTTTTCAAATTCTTTTAGAGATGCACGTGATTGACATATATAGACACCAGGCTTGGTTTCCATCCATGCAGCCGCATCATCAGTGTCATGCTCATCAGAAATATCGCCAACCAATTGCTCTACTAAGTCTTCAATTGTAGCAAGACCATCCACACCACCATATTCATCGACAACTAAAGCCATATGTGTGCGTTCCGTTTGCATCTTTTGCAATAAAACATCCAAAGGCATAGATGGTGGTACAAACAGTACTGGGCGTACTATTTCAATGATATTAAATGTTTTAGACTTACCATTAAAAATATATTTAAGTGCCAAATCTTTTAAATGGATCATACCAATTGTATTATCTAAAGTATCCTCAAACACTGGCAGACGCGAATATCCGCTATCACGAAATTCTTCAATCATTACATCTACGTTCATCTCAGATGGTATACATACTATATCTGCACGTGGAATCGCCACGTCCTCCACACGTAAAGTTTTTAACTTGGACACACCTGTGTCAGAAATAAATAGAGCATTGGGCTTTATGCTTTTTTGTGTAATTTTAGGCCCGCTGAGTAAGCGCCTAAAAAATCCACTTTTACTATTTTTTTTGGGGGATTGCGCGCTTTGCGCTGCAGTCGGTGACCCCTCGTTAATGTCGCCCATTGGTTCTTTCCAAAATTGTGCCTATCTGTTTATTTATTTTCATATGGATCAACTATACCCATTCCTTTTAACAAGCGCGACTCTAATTCTTCCATGAGTTGCGCATCCGCATCATTTTCATGATCATAACCAAGCAAATGTAAACACCCATGAACTAATAGGTGAACTGTGTGGTCAACTAAGGTAATATGAGCCATATCCGCTTCATATTCGCATGTATCAAACGAAATTGCGATATCACCAAGCAAATTATCATAAGGTTTATTTACATTAGGTGTATCAGGAACGCCCCCAACCAACTTTGCCTTCAAATCATAACTAGGCCACGAGAGCACATTAGTTGCTTTTGATTTTTCCCTAAATTCATCGTTTAAATTAGCTATCTTAATATCATCACAAGCAAGAATGCTCACCTCCCAATCAAGAGACAAGTCTAGATTTAAAAAAACTGTGGCAAAGGCTTTATTAGCAAGATGTTGTAGCCCAACAGTCTCCCACCTATCGTCTTCAAATAATATATCAGCAATATCATTCATTTTTTTATATTAGCATCATATGCACGAATAATTTTTGCAACCATCGGATGCCGAACAACATCAGAAGCATCAAATTCAACAAACCCAATTTTCTTGACATTTCGTAAAATATACTTTGCTTCCACAAGGCCAGAAGGCATACCACGGGGCAAATCAATTTGAGTTATGTCACCAGTGATTGCCATTCTAGAACCTTCACCCATACGCGTCAAAAACATTTTCATTTGCATAGTAGTTGTATTTTGGGCTTCATCCAAAACGACAAATGCATTAGCTAAAGTACGGCCACGCATAAATGCTAGTGGAGCAATTTCAATCTTTTTTTCTTCAATCAGCTTCCCTAGCTGATTTGATGGTAAAAAATCATTTAATGCATCATATAATGGTTGCATATATGGGTCTATTTTATCCTTCATATCACCAGGTAAAAAGCCCAAACGTTCGCCTGCTTCAACCGCTGGACGAGATAAAATAATACGATCAACCCGACCCTCAATAAACATAGATACTGCTGCCGCAACAGCCATATAAGTCTTACCAGTACCAGCCGGGCCAAGGCCAAAAACTAGTTCATTTTTAAAGAGTTGCTCCATATATTTTTTTTGAGTTGGAGTACGCGGCTCTACAGTTTTTTTGCGCGTGCGGATTTCAGCACCACCTGCCGAAAACATCTCAATTTGGTCACCTGCTTGCATTTTTATTTTAGGCATAACTTTGCCAAAGCGCAAGATAGCATCAATATCAGCAGCTAATAGTACTTTATTCTGCTCCAAGCGTTTATACATTTTATCTAAAGTATCTTGAGCACTTTTTGCACTTATTACATCACCTATCAGAGTTAGCACATTTCCACGTCTGATAATTTGAATAGGTATAGCTTTTTCAATTTGGGCAAGATTTTTATCATACTCCCCACAAAAATCAATTAACAACTTATTGTCAGGAAAAGTTACAACTATCTCTGGCACAGCATTGGGGACTAATGCCGAACTAATCACCTTTATTGTCAATTCTGAATTCTCCAATTAACTACCTATTACAATTATGATGCAGTAATGCGATGCCCCCCACAAGTCACTTTCAAAAAAAAGTTAATTAAATTAGTTATCTCTTTTGCTAGAGCCCAACATATCATTTAATATAGGGTGATAATGTATTTTTATTTAAAAGCTTACGAATTCAGCACGTAAAGAATTAGTATCAGCACCTAATATTCGTAAGTTTACAATGTCACCTATTTGCGCCTGATCAATGGCTGCATGAACACCATGCAAATATTCAGTGCGGCCCACTAATTGGCCATCCATACGCCCTGGGCGTTCTAATAACACAGGCAAAATACGCCCAACCATTGATCCCATAAACTCTTTTTGATGTTGTGATAGAAGGTTTTGAAGTCTGGTTAATCGCTCTGACTTTACTTCTTCAGGTACTTGCTTCTTAATGTCAGCGGCAGATGTCCCAGGCCGAGTAGAGTATTTAAAAGAATACGCTTGAGCATACTTAACCTCCCTAACTAATTCTAGCGTTTGTTCAAAATCTGTATCTGTTTCACCTGGGAAACCAACTATAAAATCTCCTGATAAGGCTATATCAGGCCTTGCAGATCGTAGCTTTTCCATAATTTTCATATAGCTTTTTGCAGTGTGTTTACGGTTCATGGCTTTTAAAACATTATCAGATCCTGATTGAACCGGCAGATGTAGATAAGGCATCAACTTTTCCATTTCTCCATGTGCATCGATCAACTCTTGCGTCATATCATTAGGATGGGACGTGGTAAAACGGATACGTTTAAGATCACTGATTTTTGAAAGTTCTTTTATTAACTGAGGTAAAGTAGCATCAGCAGCACCCATGGGCCCGTGGTATGCATTTACGTTTTGCCCTAATAAAGTAATATCACGAACACCTCGTTCAACCAATCCCTCAGCTTCTTTGAAAATTTGAGCAACAGGGCGAGACATTTCAGCACCACGCGTAAAAGGTACTACACAAAAAGCACAGAATTTATCACATCCCTCTTGAACGGTTAAAAATGCAGACGGTGCACGTTTCATTTTTGGCGCACTTGGTAGATATTCAAACTTATCTTCTTCAGGAAAATCAGTATCAATTGATTTTCTTCCATTTTCAACAGATTTAACCATAGCTGGCAAACGGTGGTACGCCTGTGGGCCAACAACTATATCTACCAAAGGTTGTCTTCTTATGATTTCTTCACCTTCTGCCTGCGCAACACAACCAGCAACACCAATCTTAAGATTAGGATTTTTTGCCTTAAGCGATTTATAACGACCTAGATCTGAATAAACTTTTTCAGCAGCTTTTTCCCGAATATGGCAAGTATTTAATAATATCATATCAGCCTCTTCTGGGGAAGAAACTTCACTGTAACCCTCTGCACCAAGAGACGTTGCCATTCGCTCAGAATCATAGACATTCATTTGGCAACCAAAGGTTTTGATGTAAAGATTTTTAGTTTTTGACATAATTAAAGCCTCAGATGCATTCATGGAATTTCAATGGAATTATACTGCATTTTATATCTATTCAATGCTATGAACATTTTACACTTAAAGCCAAATAATTAAAAGTAAACTTAATGTACGAAAATAAATATTTATTTATCTTTAAGCCTAATAACTACATCCACTCGTGAAATGTTAAATCCTTCAGGCGCGCAAGGTAACTCTTCAAACTTGACAGATTCTTTTGGCGCATCACTTATGGCTCCAGTGTTCTCCCAGTAAAAATGTGGATGATCATCTGTCCTAGTATCAAAATAAGATTTATGCCCATCAACATGAATTTCATGCATTAAACCAGCGTCACAAAAAGTCCGCAAAGTATTATAAACAGTTGCTAAAGATACACTCAATGCTTTCTCACAAACAGCTTCATGTAAGCTTTCTGCGCAAACATGACGATTCAATCCATCACCAACTAATAATGCTGCCAACGCCAAACGTTGTCGCGTTGGTCGAACATTAGCATTGTTTAGCCAATTACGGCTTCTAATTTCATGGATTGTAAGCATATTTTCCTCAGACTTTTATATTTACATTATGACGTGAATGCATATGAATTTCAATAAATTTTAATAGGCAATTCCAAGCTTCACGTTGCAAGCTTCTATTGCAAGCAAATGGTTTGGGATGGTAAGTATTAAAAATGATAAGCATGGAGCACCTTAATATGACTGAAAGACCAACCAAATATGGCTATGAAGATTTATTAAAATGTTCACGAGGCGAACTCTTTGGCCCAACGAATGCTCAACTTCCAGCACCACCAATGTTAATGATGGACAGGATTACTGAACTTTCTGTTGATGGTGGTGAGTTTGGCAAAGGTCATATCGTAGCAGAGTTTGATATTAAACCTGGACTTTGGTTTTTTGAATGCCACTTTCCTGGAAATCCAATTATGCCAGGATGTTTGGGCTTGGATGGCCTTTGGCAGTTAACTGGCTTTAATCTTGGATGGCGCGGCATGACAGGAAAAGGAATGGCACTTGGTGTTGGAGAGGTGAAGCTAACAGGTATGGTTACCCCAGCACGTAAAATGCTAACATATAATGTCGAATTCACCCGTGTTATTGATCGAAAGTTAAAGATTGGTGTTGCAAATGGCACAGTACATGCAGACGGCGAACTAATTTACGCCGTTAAGGATATGAAGGTTGGCCTTGCCAATCAAGAGGGTTAATCCCCAAGTATTAATTTAAGGAGATTAAAATGCGTCGTGTAGTTGTGACAGGAATGGGAATCATCTCTTCCATTGGTAATGATATCGAAGAAGTAACTGCTAGCTTAAGAGCTGGGAAGTCTGGTATAATTGCTGCACCAGATTATGCAGAAAAAGGCTTCCGCTCTCAAATACATGGAATGCCACAAATTGACGTAACTGAACATATCGATAAACGTCAAATGCGGTTTATGGGGCAAGGTGCTGCGTATAACTTTTTAGCTATGGAGCAAGCAATTGCAGACAGTGGGCTTGTAGAAAGTGATGTCTCAAATGAGCGTACTGGTATGGTTATGGGCTCTGGTGGTCCATCAACTATAAATTTATTTAATGCTCATCAGCTTACACTAGAAAAAGGCGCTCCAAAACGTATGGGACCATTTATGGTCACTCGCTGTATGTCGTCCACTAACTCTGCTTGTTTAGCAACACCTTTTAAGATTAAAGGTGTAAACTACTCTATTACATCTGCTTGCTCTACATCAGCACATTGCATCGGTAATGGTGTGGAACAAATTCAAATGGGCAAACAGGATGTTGTCTTTGCAGGAGGTGGCGAAGAACTCGATTGGACAATGTCATGTCTATTTGATGCAATGGGAGCAATGTCTTCAAAATATAATGATAGCCCAGAGACGGCATCGCGCGCATTTGACGCTAATCGCGATGGCTTCGTTATTGCAGGCGGTGGAGGTGTGGTAGTTTTAGAAGAATTAGACCATGCATTAGCCCGAGGAGCAAAAATTTATGCCGAGGTGACTGGTTATGGTGCCACATCTGATGGACACGATATGGTTGCACCTTCAGGTGAAGGTGGAGAGCGTTCAATGAAGTTAGCTCTATCAACAATTGGTGAGCGTAATGTGAGCTACATCAATGCACACGGCACATCAACGCCAGCAGGAGACGTTACTGAAGTTGAAGCTGTCCGGCGTGTATTCACAGGTAAAAAACAGCCCCTAATAAGTTCAACTAAATCCTTAACAGGTCACTCTTTAGGTGCAACTGGCGTTCAAGAAGCAATTTATTCATTAATTATGTTAGAAAAAGATTTTATTACTGCATCAGCAAACGTCACGGAATTGGATCCAGCATTAAAAGCCAATGAGATTGCAACTAAGCGTGTAGATAAAGCAGGTCTGGATACAGTCCTGTCAAATAGCTTTGGCTTTGGTGGCACTAACGCCAGCATAGCTTTGAGCAAGTATAACGGATAATAATATGACTAACTTAATGAAGGGTAAACGTGGCCTAATTATGGGCGTGGCAAACGAGAAATCTATTGCCTGGGGTATTGCACGCGAAATGGCTGAACAAGGCGCTGAACTTGCGTTTACATATCAAGGTGAGTCATTTGGTAAACGTGTAAAACCTTTAGCTGCAAGTCTTGGTTCAGACATCTTAGTAGATGCAGACGTGACGAATGATGAATCATTAGATTTGGCATTCTCCGAACTAAAATCAAAATGGGGGAAATTAGATTTTATTGTTCATGCTGTTGCTTATTCAGATAAAAATGAACTAGTGGGCCGCTTTGTTGATACTTCACGAGCTAACTTTAAAAATTCATTAGATATATCTTGTTATTCATTAATAGAAGTTTCGCGTCGAGCATCTGAACTAATGACAGACGGGGGCACAATTTTAACGCTTACTTATCAAGGCTCAAATAAAGTAACTCCCTTTTATAATGTTATGGGAGTAGCTAAGGCCGCGTTAGAAAGTGCCGTTCGATATTTAGCAAATGATCTTGGGCCACAAGGAATTCGCGTAAATGCAATTAGCCCAGGCCCAATGCGCACACTTGCTGGTGCTGCAATAGGTGGCGCTCGCAAGACATTCCGTACAACAGAAGCAAATTCACCAATGCGTGCAAATGCAACACTAGAAAGTGTTGGTGGAACTGCTGTCTATCTTGCATCTGACTACGGTAAATTTACGACTGGTGAAATTATTCATGTTGACGGTGGCTATCATATCTTAGGTATGGCGCAGCCAGAAAACCTATAATAATTTTGATATATTGATTTTTTTACCCAGAGTTTACTAAAAGGAACAATGCATGATTACTACGTGTATTTTTGATGCTTATGGAACATTATTTGACGTTAAATCAGCTGCTCGGGCAGTAGCGGATGAAAAAAATCATATAACCTTTGCCAAACACTGGGTGAAAGTTGCAAATACCTGGCGATCAAAGCAACTACAATATACTTGGCTTCGTACAATTATGAACCAATATTCTGATTTTTGGCAAGTGACTAAAGACGGATTAGATTTTGCTTTAGAAGAAAGTGGCCTCCAAAGCTCAGAGCTACGCGAACGCCTGTTGGCTTTATACTGGAAACTATCTGCATACCCAGAAGTTCTAGGCCTGTTATCTAATCTAAAGTCAAATGGATATAATACTGGAATTCTATCTAATGGATCGCCTGAAATGTTAAACAGTGCAGTGAATTCAGCAGGATTAAATGATTTTCTAGATGCTGTTTTAAGTGTAGATAAAATTGGAATATATAAACCTAGCAGGCATGTTTATCAGATGGTTTTAGATAATTTTAAATGTACTGCCGAAAAAATTTTATTCGTTTCATCAAATAGTTGGGATGTTGCAGGTTCAACTAAGTTTGGCTTTCAAACCCTATGGGTGAACCGCGACAATGAACCCCCAGATAGGTTAGACACTAAACCTCCCTGGACTGCTAAAAGTTTAGTTGGCATTCCCACACTATTGAAAGACTTAGCATGAGTAATTTTAGTATGATTAAAGACGCATATGAGCGCGTGGCGCCTTATGCCCGAAGGACCCCACTTTTGACATCGCCGTTTTTAGATGAAATAGCCAAACGGCGTGTATGGGTTAAGGCAGAGAGCTTACAGCATACCGGTTCATTTAAATTTCGGGGTGGCTGGGCAGCTATTTCTGCACTTAATTACGAAGAGCGCAAACGTGGAGTAATAACATTTTCTTCAGGCAATCATGCACAAGGTATAGCGTTGGCAGCAATGCGACATTCAGTTTCCTCGACAATCATCATGCCAAAAGATTCTCCTCAAATAAAGATTGAGAACACTCGCGCTTTAGGTGCAGAGGTTATTTTATATGATCGAGAAACAGAAGATCGAAACATTATAGAAAAAAAAGTGAACCCTAACAAATCACGCATTCTTATAAAGCCCTACGATGATCATCAGGTTATCGCAGGGCAAGGTACCGTTGGAATTGAAGTGGTAGAACAATCTTTAGAAAATAATATTTTAAACGCCGAAGTTCTTGTATGCTCAGGCGGTGGTGGCCTTGCGTCAGGGATTGCTCTAGCTCTAGAAAAGCTTAATCAAAATATGCAAGTTCGCACTGCTGAACCGAACGAATTTGATGACATAAAAAGATCGCTGATTAGTGGTAAGATTGAACAAAATGCAAAAACGAGTGGGTCTCTTTGTGACGCTATTTTGACTTTATGTCCTGGTGAAATTACATTTCCAATACTTTATCGCCTATGTGGCAAAGGTATTAGTGTTTCTGAAGAAGATGCATTGCGAGCAATGGTATTAGCCTTTGAGCGCTTACGTATTGTTATTGAACCTGGTGGCGCAGTTGCATTGGCAGCCGCATTATTTCATGGTGATGAGTTAAATCAAGATGATGTGATAGCAGTAGCTACAGGTGGCAATGTGGATGCAGTAGTATTTAATGATGCATTGGCTCAGTACGGAAGTAAGTCATAGACTTATGACGGCAGAAGTATGAAAATGCTTAGGATAAAGCCTTTGCCATCATTTTCGTACATGAGCCTAAAAGTAAATTATAATTTAGTCGTATCTCAAAGATAGACTTACATACAATCCATTAAACATCTCACAGCATTATCCCCATGATCTGATGAAAATCAGAAAAAAATTTCAATGCAATCGCAAAGTTTTAGTTTCAAACCTCAACAATCAATACGGATAGACTTATTTTTAGGGTCATAGGGGCTATCTTCAACTACTTCACAAGCATAACGCTCACCTAATATATTAATCATTAATCGTTGCCCAACATTAGAAAATTCAGGTTTAACATATCCCATACCAATAGATTTTTTAAAGACAACGGAATAGCCCCCCGATGTCAAACGCCCTACTTTAATATCACCATTATATAAGGCTTCACGTCCCCATGGATCTGCATCATTTGGGCCATCAATTAATAATGTAATACATTTTGACCTAATACCAGTTTTGAGCATTGCATTTTTTCCAAAGAAATTCTTTGCTAGATCGATAAAACGCGGCAAATCAGCCTCTTGTGGCGTAGCATCTCTGCCTAATTCAGTTCCAAACGCACGGTATGATTTTTCTTGACGCAACCAGTTCTGAGCACGACCACCTACAAGCTTCATACCCACATCGGCGCCTGCCTTCATTAGCAAATCGAACAAGTAATTCTGCATTTCAATTGGATGATGTAACTCCCAACCTAATTCTCCCGTATATGCAACTCTGATCGCATTTACAGGACACATACCTAATTCAATTTGACGAGCTGATAGCCAAGGAAAGCGCTTATTAGATAGCACTGTTGTTGGATCAGAATCTTTAATAACTTTGGACAGAACATTGCGTGTTTTTGGCCCTGCAATTGCAAAAACGCCCCACTGTGTAGTTACGTCTTGGATTTCAATATATCCAAATTCATTTGATTTATCTTCAGCAGCTTTACGCAAATAGTCTGCATCATAAGCAGTCCAGGCTCCAGCAGATACAAGATAATAGTCATTTTCTCCATTACGCACAATTGTATATTCAGTTCGTGTCGTCCCATGACTTGTTAGTGCATAAGTTAGGTTTATACGTCCAATTTTTGGTAATTTGTTACATGTGAACCAATCCAAGAATTGAGTTGCACCAGGGCCTTTAACAACGTGCTTGGTAAAAGCTGATGCATCTATCAAACCAACCCCTTCACGAATAGATACAGCCTCATCAACTGCATACTGCCACCATCCACCACGGCGGAAAGATCGGCTATTATTATCAAAACTCTCACCCGCATCTAACGGGCCAAAGTAATTAGGACGATCCCATCCATTCACCCGACCAAATTGGGCTCCAGCCGCTTTTTGGCGATCATAAGCAGGTGATGTGCGCAAAGCATTACAAGCTGGTCGCTCTTCATCTGGGTGATGCAGAGTATATACATGATCATAGCATTCTTCGTTTTTACGTGCAGCATATTCTGTAGTCATCCAAGAGCCAAAGCGTTTAGGGTCCAATGATGCCATATCAATTTCAGCTTCACCATTGACCATCATTTGCGCCATATAGTTACCAACACCGCCAGCTGCAGTAATACCAAAGCTAAAACCCTCAGCCAGCCACATATTTCGTAAACCTGGGGCAGGACCAACTAATGGATTACCGTCTGGGGTATAACAAATAGGCCCATTAAAGTCATCTTTAAGCCCACTTTCCTCACACGATGGCATGCGATGGATCATAGCCATGTATTGGTCCTCAATTCGCTCTAATTCTAAGGGGAACAAGTCCGCTCGGAAGCTATCTGGCACACCATATTCAAACCGTGCAGGCGCATTTTTTTCATATACACCTAAAATCCATCCTCCACGTTCTTCACGAACATAAGATTGTGCATCAGCATCACGAATAACGGGATGTTCAGGATTACCATCTGCACGCCATTTCTGAAGCGTAGGGTCAACATCTGTAACTATAAATTGGTGCTCTACAGGAATAGCAGGAATTTTAATACCAAGTAATTTTGCAGTCCGCTGTGCATGGTTACCAGTCGCTGTTACCACATGCTCTGCAGTAATAATAATTTGCTCTTCAGAAGAAATTAAATTTCCACCTTTTTCAACCATCTTGGTGCAGGTAACTTTCCATTCTGACCCAGTCCAAGCGTACCCATCCACCTGCCACTTACGCTCAATTGTCACACCCATTTGGCGTGCACCCTTAGCCATAGCCATAGTCACATCTGCAGGATTGATATACCCATCTGTTGGATGATAAATTGCACCTTCTAAGTCATCAGTTCGTATGAGTGGCCACCGCTCTTTAATTTGTTGCGGTGTTAATTTTTGATATTCAATACCTAAAGTTTCTGCAGTTGAGCCATATAACATGTATTCATCCATGCGATCTTTAGTTTGAGCCATTCGGAGATTTCCAACAACTGAAAATCCCGCGTTTAGGCCTGTCTCGGCTTCTAAAGACTTATAAAAATCAACTGAATAATCGTGAAGGTGTGTTGTAGCATAACCCATATTAAATAGCGGTAACAATCCTGCAGCATGCCAAGTAGATCCAGAGGTTAATTCATCACGCTCTAATAACATAACATCTTTCCAGCCATATTTTGCTAAATGGTAGGCAATGCCTGCTCCAACTGCGCCACCACCGACGACCAAAGCTTTTACATGGGTTTTCATGATCGAATCTCCGAGAGAAAGAATAATATTTAGAATCGCAGAAAAATCAGTAATAGCGCTAGGGATGCCGACTGTTTCTTTCAAAAAACGACAATGTGATTGTTTGATACTGGATAAGTAACAAAAATAAGCATATCTAAGGAAAAATTATAAGGATTCTTCCCATGTCTGAACAAAACCCATTTCTCACCGACTGGACACAAGAATTTGCACTTCCACCTTTTCATTTAATTAAAGATGAACATTACGCCACAGCTTTTAATGCTGCATTCCAACAAGTCCGCGAAGCAATTAGCGTGATCACTATTCAATCCCAGCCACCTACATTTGAGAACACCATCGAAGCACTTGAGCGCTCAGATATTTTAATGGATAAAGTTTCTGGGGTTTTTTCTAATATAGCCAGTTCAAATTCAAGCCCAGAACTAGAAGCTTTACAACGTAATTTATCACCAAAGTGGGCTGAACTAGACTCAGAAATAAAGATGAACGAAGCTTTATTTTCCCGTATTAAAATTCTTTTTGATGACCGAAATAATTTAGTCCTAACAGACGAACAATTACGAGTACTTGAATTATATCACCTCTCATTTGTACGATCAGGCGCTAACCTTAGAGGTGCCCAGCGCGATAGATTAAAAAAAATTCTAACTCGCCTTGCCCAATTAGGCACTCAATTTACACAAAACCTATTACAAGATGAACGAAACTGGGTAATGAAATTATCTGAAAATGATTTAATTGGATGCCCAAAATTCCTTAAAGATGCCGCGTCAGAAGCAGCTAAAGAGCATAATCTTAATGGCTATATCATTACGCTTTCACGGAGTTTAATCGTACCCTTTTTGCAATTTTCACCGCGTCGTGATCTTAGGCAAAAAGCATTTACTGCCTGGGAAGCTCGAGGAGCAAATAATGGTGATACAGATAACCGAGCTATTGTAACTGAAACACTTTTCCTTCGCAAAGAACGTGCAAACCTACTGGGGTATGATACATTTTCAAAATTTAAACTAGATGTAGAAATGGCTAGCAATCCTGAAAAAGTACATGATCTATTAATGGCTGTTTGGAAACCAGCAAAAAAAGCTGCAAATAATGACGCCCAAGAATTAACCAAAATGATGTTAGCAGACAACATTGATGAAGAGCTAACGCCAGCTGATTGGCGTTACTATTCAGAAAAACGGCGTGCTGCAGAGCATAGCTTAAACGAGGCAGAACTAAAACCTTACTTTCAATTAGATCAGATGATCAAAGCTTCATTTCATTGTGCTAAAAAGTTATTTAACTTAGAGTTTCGCAAACTAGATATTCCATTGTATCATGCAGATGTAAGAGCCTGGGAGGTTACCCGTAACGGCAAGCATGTTGCAGTATTCATTGGTGACTATTTTGCGCGCTCATCAAAAAGATCTGGTGCGTGGTGCTCTCGCTTTCGGGCACAATCTTCAATGGATCACAAGCAAAGCTCAATTACCGTAAACGTATGTAATTTTGCCAAAGCGCCTGAAGGACAATCAAGCCTACTTACCTTCGATGATGCACGTACATTGTTTCATGAATTTGGCCACGCACTTCACTCAATGTTGTCAAATGTAACTTATGCTTTTATTTCCGGTACGTCAGTTGCTCGTGATTTTGTAGAATTACCAAGCCAGCTATACGAACACTGGCTATCAATTCCATCTGTATTAGAAAAATTTGCACTCCACTGCGAAACAAACAAACCCATTCCTAAAAAATTACTAGAGCGATTGCTTGAGGCTGAAAATTTTGACCAAGGATTTGCTACAGTAGAATATATATCTAGCGCTTTAGTTGATCTAGCGTTTCATTCGGAAATGCCACCTGTTGACCCACTTCAAAAGCAAACAGAAATTCTTGATCGGATTGGAATGCCCAAAGCTATAAGGATGCGCCACGCCACACCGCATTTTGCGCATGTATTTTCTGGTGATGGTTATTCAAGTGGTTATTACAGCTATATGTGGTCCGAAGTTATGGATGCAGATGCCTTCTCAGCATTTGAAGAAACAGGAAACCCATTTGATCCAGAAACTGCAAAACGTTTAGAGGAGAATATTTACTCCGCAGGTGGGTCTAAGCCAGCAGAGGATCTTTATAAAAAATTTCGTGGGACTATGCCAAAAGTTGAAGCGTTATTAAGAGGCCGTGGCTTTACTTCGTAAATAAAAATATATATTTTTTATAATTTTAAGTAGCAAATCTTCATACTAAAAGCTTATAACTAATTATATAGAGCCCAAATATAATAGCATTTTAAAATTTTAATACTGGACAATTATTAATAACTTAATTTCTTAATTCATCAACTCCTACACCCCAAATATCAAGCTTCAACACCCAGCCTTTTTTCTTAGAAACATATACTTTACACCAATATTTTATACATTTGCCTAGCTTACCTATCACACCCTTTTCTGCAAATACTAATATTTCCGACTCTTCATTACTTCTGCGATGCAGTGGGATTTTTTCACCCTTAAAGGTTATAGTGCGCGTGCCTGAAAGTAATCTAAAGTGCATCCACCCTCCTTGCCCATCAATGTCTTGTATGCGACGCCAATGGCCATATTCACCGGTCACCATTAATGGCATATTTTGGTGTTTATAAACCCAATCAATACGATGAGATTTAGATGGCCCTCGTCGAGCAAAGCCTTCTCCAGCCTTCATAGATACAAATCGAGGGATAGGTAGTTTAGTGACCGATCCACGTTCTTGTGCACCAGCTGTAATTGCACAAAAAAATGTTAATATTATCACAATATATTTGCCTATTGTTATCATTACTTACCTTTATTTTAGTGTATTTTTGATGATTGGCTTTTTTGCCTTCCCCCACAGCCTAGAATTTGCCAGAATATAGAGAAGAAATCCAGTAGGAGATTCTATCGAATGGCACATTCAGACTTCAAGGTTATCGTAACACGTAAATTGCCTGATACCGTACAAGTTAGATTAAGTGAACTGTTCAATGTTGAGTTTAGTCAGGACGATATGCCCATGACTAAAGCTGAATTAATATCTGCTATGCAACGTGCACATGTATTAGTTCCAACCCTGAACGACCACATTGATGCTGAGTTAATTGCGCAGGCTGGGAACCAACTAAAACTATTAGCTAACTATGGTTCGGGGGTGGACCATATTGATGTCGATGCGGCTCATAGGCATGGCATTTTAGTTTCAAATTCACCAACTATTAGCTCATCTGATACTGCAGATATGACAATAGCACTAGTTTTGGCAGTTATGCGTCGATTTAAAGAAGGGTCAAACGTGATGGAATCAGGAGCCTGGCAAGGCTGGGCGCCCTCTGCATTTTTAGGAACGAGAGTGACTGGTAAGTCCATAGGAATCCTAGGTATGGGACGCATTGGGACCGCTTTAGCAGAGCGTGCAAAAGCATTTGGCCTTAATATTCACTATCATAATCGTAAAAAAGTTCATCCAGATACAGAAACAAGGCTTAATGCTAAGTATTACAATAATTTACATGATATGTTGCCTCACATAGATATACTTGCAACATGCTGTCCACTCAGTGATAAAACACACCATATTTTAAATGCAGAAGCTTTAGCCTTAATGAAGCCAAGTGCAGTTGTGGTAAACACTGCACGGGGTGCGTTGATAGATGAGGCAGCATTGGAGATATCTCTATTAAATGGTAAATTAGCTGCGGCTGGATTGGATGTATTAGCCACAGGCACTCACGTAAATAAAACCCTGTGTGAACTGCCTAACGTAATGTTATTGCCTCATATGGGATCAGCCACTCAAGAGGCAAGACACGAAATGGGTGAAACAGTCATCTTGAACATAAAGATGCACCAAGATGGGCATCGGCCACCAAATATGTGCATTCCAAAGCTTTAAAATTTAGCGAGCAGACTACTATTTGTAATGATACCATCTTTAATAATTTCACATAGGACTCCGCGTAAGCGATATTTTATATGTTTATCTTCACGCACTCAGTTCAACGCATCCGTGCCGTAGCGCACTTTCCATTTTACACACGCATTATTCCAATGATCACTAACACGTAACTGCGCACTGCCTGCCTATAAAATAGTTCCAATAGGTAAATTTTCGTGTGATAGATTCATATCAACTGTAAAAGTATCACCGGGATGAACATCTACCCCACCTGGTTCGTATACCAAATCTAATACTCGTTTTTGTAGAATACTAACTTGGATGCGAGGGTCGCCTGACCCGTCTTTCTTTTTAGCCATGGCGTGTGAGACCAGCGACATCCTTGAGCACCATCACCAGTTGTTACTAAAAGTTCATCTACAAAAGTGCGTTCACCAAATTCTGGCCTAAAACAAAGCTGTTGAATAGTTGCACTATTTTGGGGTGCCGCTAAAATATATGGAATTGCAGCATCAAGTTTTGCTCGATTAGGTGTCATAGTGTCCGTTGCATATCTGGCATTCCGAGTTTTTACTTATATTAATTTTATGAACATCACTATGTAAAATGTCAAAAATCAACATTTGATTTGATAAAATCTTACCAGCTCCAGTTATTTGTTTAATTGCTTCTGCTGCCATCATAGAGCCTATTACTCCTGGTAACGCACCCATTACGCCTGCTGATGCGCAATCAGGAGCCAAGCCACTTGCCGGCTCAGTTGGGAAAACACATGCATAACATGGCGAACTTTGGGTTGCATTAAATACACTTACCTGCCCTTCCCATTGGGTAATTGCACCTAAAATGAGTGGTTTTTTTAATTTAACACAAGCCGAATTAACAAGTTGGCGCGTGGCAAAATTATCTGTTCCATCTATAATAAGATCAAAGTCACAAAATAATGTTTCTGCATCTAATGTATTTAATCGCCTGTTAAATGGTAAAATCTCTACAAAAGGATTCAGTTTTTTTAACTTCGCCTGTGCAGAAAATACCTTGGGTGTATCTAATTGATCTTCATCAAACAAGACTTGGCGTTGAAGATTTGATAAGCTGACAATATCATCATCAATTACGCCAATCACGCCAACACCCGCAGCAGCCAAATATGATAACACAGGCGAACCAAGTCCCCCTGCTCCAACAACCAGTACTCTTGCTTTACGTAATTTAGACTGACCCTGACCACCAATTTCGTGCAATATGATATGCCGCGAATAACGGTCTAATTCTGTGTCAGATAGCTTATCTTTGACAAGTTTATCAGGTGTAATTGCCAAAATAGCGCGTGCCTTAGCTGACATTCGCCGCAAAACACGGATATATAATATAAGTGCCATGAGTAAGCACACCGTGAACGCTCCTTGGGGGGAAAATAACTGGCCTAATATTGTTAGGATTTCATCCATCAAGAACGCCCAGTTGAACCAAATCCACCAATGCCACGTACTGTTTCATTTAATTCCGAAACAGTTTCCCAAAAAGCTTGAATAACTGGAGAGAAAATTATTTGAGCTATACGGTCACCATGTAAAATATGAAAATCATTATCACTGTGATTAATCAAAATAATTCCCAAATGCCCTCGGTAATCTGCATCAACAGTGCCTGGAGAATTAAGAACTGTGATGCCATGCTTTAGTGCAAGACCAGATCTAGGTCTGATCTGTGCCTCATATCCTTCTGGGATTGCTATTGTGAGGCCCGTAGGGATTAATACCCTAGATCCTGCTTCAATATTTATTCCTATGCTACGAATTTCTATGGGAAAATTCGCACGCAAATCCATTCCTGCAGATTGAGGCGTTTCATAAGATGGCAATGAAACATTAAGATCTGCTCCCTCTAAAAAGGCCAATTGAACGCATAATTTTTTCAAACCAATTCATCCACAATTTTTTCAACAAGCAGTTTAGCCACGGAACGTTTGCTCATTCGCGGCCAATCTTCAATACCTTTATCAGAAATTAAAGTTATATCATTTTCGTTTCCACCCATTATGCCTGTTTCTGGTGATACATCGTTCATTAAAATCCAGTCACAACCTTTACCTTTGCGTTTTAAAATTGCATTATCTAGCAAATCATCAGTCTCTGCTGCAAAGCCTATAACAAGTTTGGGACGCCCAACTTTCATTTGAGAAATAATTGCCAAAATATCGGGGTTTTCAACTAATTTTAAAATAGGTAAATTATCTGATCCTGTTTTCTTGATCTTACTTTTAGTTGGATTTTCTATTTTCCAATCAGAAACCGCAGCAGTAAAAATACCAATATCAAAGGGTAAGGATTTCTGTACAGCATTTAACATTTCAGCCGCAGTTTCCACCTGAATAATATCACAACCACTTGGCATTTCGCAAATAGAGGGCCCCGTTACAAAACTTACGCGCGCACCTAAGCTAGCTAAAGCATTTGCAATCGCAGAGCCTTGCGCACCAGATGACCGGTTGGAAATATAACGTACTGGATCAATTTGTTCATGAGTAGGCCCAGAAGTTACCAAAACATGTTTGCCCTTTAATGGTCCATTTAACAAAATGCTTTCTGCACTATCAGCAATGCTTTCAGGCTCTGACATTCGGCCTAAGCCAAATTCACCACAAGCCATACTTCCCTCATCTGGGCCACAAATATGAATCCCATCACCCCTTAAAGTCTCTAAATTACGCTGTGTAGAAGCATGTTCCCACATCCTAACATTCATTGCAGGTGATATTAGGACAGGAGTGTTAGTTGCAAGCAATAAAGTTGTTGCAAGGTCACTGGCTAAGCCAAGTGCCATTTTTGCCATCAAGTCCGCAGTTGCAGGTGCTACTATTATAAGATCAGCAGACCGTGAGAGTTCGATATGCCCCATCTCAGCTTCATCAGTTAAATCAAACAAATCTTGAAATACTTTATTTTGAGATAATGCTGAAACAGATAAAGGTGTTACAAATTCTGACGCTCCACGCGTCATAACTGGAACTATGGAAGCGCCACGCTTTTGCAATACTCGAATCAAATCAAGTGATTTATAGGCGGCAATACCACCACCAATAATTAATAAAATTCTTCTGCCAGTAAACATATTTGATCACCAATCATTCAGTGATTTATGTCTAATCAGGTAGCATCCAACTAGCAAGTAACGTTATGCTAATTCCATATGTATAGCTGTATGTTGATTATCAGTACCCATACGTTTCTTTAACTTTTCGAGCGCAGCATTTTCAATCTGACGTATCCGTTCTTTCGATAATTTCAACTCAGTACCAATACTCTCTAAAGTTCTGGGGGTATCAATCATTTTACGTTGCACAACTATATACTTTTCACGATCATTTAAAACTTCCATCGCTTGACCAACCCAGCTCTGCAGTTTTTCACCATCAAAACTTTGTTCAACAATTTCTGCGCTGTTAGGTGATTCATCAGCTAATGTATCAATCCACTCGCGACCTTCATCTTCATTAGACTGTACCGCATTTAATGACATATCGCCCCCTGACATACGTCCATTCATCATCATTACATCACGCATTGGCACACCTAATTCAGTACTAACTTGCTCCAATATCTGCGCTGGCGTAACAGTTTGATTTCGTTGGACAGCATCACGCTCTAATTGTGCCTTAACTCTTTTAATGTTGAAAAAAAGTGATTTTTGATTTGTTGTGCTGCCAGTGCGAACCATAGAATAGTTACGCATTACGAAATCTTGAATTGAAGCCTTTACCCACCACTGTGCGTAAGTTGAAAATCTCACTCCCTTATCTGGGTCAAACTTATCTGCAGCTTTCATCAAACCCATACCAGCTTCTTGAATTAAATCTTGTTGTGATACACCATAACGGCGGAATTTTGAGGCCATTGATATGGCCAGTCGCATGTAAGCATTTATTAAACGGTGCAATGCATCTTCGTCTTTTTCATCTCGCCATGCCACAGCTAACCGATATTCAGTATCCACATCTAACATTTCTGCTTTCATGGCTGTACGTTGTAATTTTTTTTCATATTGAGCATCAAGTGACATTTTATTATCTTTTTGTTTTATTTTTCTTACACATCTGTTACGCATCAAATACAAACTTGGATCACATTAAGGTTGACTGTGTCAAAAAAATTTCCAAAATTATCTCTAATTATTGGTGGTGCTAATTCAGGAAAATCTGCTTTTGCAGAACGGTTAATTCGTGTCTCTAGTTTACCCAAAACATACATTGCAACGGCCCAAGCATTTGATGATGAAATGCGCACTAAAATATTGAAGCATCGCAATGATCGCGGAGCTGATTGGATTACAGTTGAGGCCCCTATGGATATTGGACCACTTTTAAGCAAAGACATAAGCTTAGTAGACTGCCTAACACTTTGGCTTAGCAATCACATATTGGCTGATAAAGAAATTGATGCAAATGCATTTATAAACGCTTGCAAGAGCGCAGGCTCTGTAGTCTGCGTATCAAATGAGGTTGGCTCAGGGGTTGTGCCTGAGAACGCTTTGGGGCGAAGGTTTAGAACAGCGCAAGGGCAAATAAACCAAGATGTTGCAAAAGAAGCAGATTTAGTAGTTTTAGTTACAGCAGGAATTCCTATGGTTTTAAAAGGTCAATTGCCAGAAGGTATGTTATGATAAATTGGTGGTGGATACGGCATGGACCGACTCATCATAAGGGCCTTGTTGGTTGGTCAGACATTGCAGCAGACTTATCAAATGTTACTGCATTAAAACGCTTACAGACGCATTTGCCCGAAGATGGTCTTGTTATTTCATCTGACCTTCAACGTTGCGTAACCACGGCTGATACAATTCAAGGCGCTCGAATACGACTGCCACATAATGATAAACTCCGCGAATTCAACTTCGGGGACTGGGAGCTTCGCAACGCTTCCGATATAGCTAAAGAATACCCAGAACTATCAAAGAAATACTGGTCAAGCCCAGGTAAAGCATCTCCTCCACATGGTGAAAGTTGGAACCAAGCAGCAAAGCGTGTATGCAGTGCCGTAGATGAAATTTCGGCAGAGCATCAAGGAAAAAATATTATTGCAGTTGGTCATTTTGGGGTAATCTTAACTCAATTACAACGTGCAGCAAAAATGCCAGCCTCAAGTGCCATAAGCTTTCAGATTGACAATTTATCTATTACCCGAATTGAATATCTTGGAGGCAACGATTGGCGCGTCTTAGGTGTAAATTGTAAACCGTAGAATGTAAGCAGCACTAAATGTTTTCAAATTATAATTTATAAAATTTAGGTATTAATAAATTAAAATTTTTCTTCAATTGCTTCCCAGATTTTCTCTGCAACGTTAATATTATCAAAACGTTCTAGCTCCTGAATTCCAGTAGGTGATGTAACGTTAATTTCAGTAAGATTCCCCCCAATCACATCAATACCAACAAAAACTTGTCCCTTTTCTTTTAAAAGTGGCCCAATAGCTGCACATATTTCTATATCTCGGTCACCCAAAGAAACTTTCTCTGGCCGCCCGCCAACATGCATATTTGAACGAGTTTCACCTTTAGCAGGCACCCTATTAATTGCCCCAATTGGTTTGCCATCTACTAAAATTACTCTCTTATCACCCAAAGACACATCTGGTAAAAATTTTTGCGCAATTAAAGGCTCATTATTAATATCCATAAACAATTCATGAAGTGAACTTAAGTTCTTGTCATTTTCTTCAAGACGGAAAACACCTGCTCCACCATTGCCATATAATGGCTTTAATATAATATCTTTATATTTATCCTTAAATGCTTTGAGTGTTTTAATATCACGCGCTATTGTTGTAGGTGGTGTTAATTCTGGAAATTTGAGTACCAACAATTTTTCTGGATAATTTCGCACCCATTGAGGGTCATTTACGACCAAAGTATTAGGATGAATCATATCAAGTAAGTGGGTATTTGTTATGTACCCCATATCAAAAGGAGGATCCTGTCGGAGCCATACTACATCCCAATCAGCTAAATTTACTTTAGTGAGTTTACCTTTAGTGAAGTGATCTCCAACTTCACGGCGAACAGTCATGGGCCAACCTGTTGCCGTTATAACCCCCTCTTCAAACGCCAATTGATCTGGTGTGTAATAAAATAGTTCATGCCCACGAAATTGCGCCTCCTCCATGAGGCGAAATGTACTGTCCCCAGCAATATCAATAAATTCAATAGGATCCATTTGAATCGCGACTTTAAGGGGCATATTATTCTCCAAAATAAAGATATTAACTAAATGGCTGATGATACCAAATGTTACAAGCTAAGTTGACCTGTAAAATTATATCATAAAATCTTTATTATGCATTATTCGCCAGCTTTAATTTTTAAAGCCATTTCATAAGTACGTTTTCTTGGGATACTAAACTGTTCAGCTATTTGTGAAGCAGCATCCTTAATACGATATTCTCGAAGAGCAATTTTTAGAGCTTGATAAATATCTTCATCGCTTATTTGTTTTTTTATTGGTGGCCCCAATACAATAACGACTTCGCCTTTAAAACTTTCACGCATATCAATTTCACGAATAGCTTCCTCCAAGGTGCCCCTAATAACTTCCTCAAACTTTTTGGTTAATTCTCTACATACAGACACTAAGCGGTCACCACCAAATACAGTTACCATGTCCTCAAGAGCTGCACCCGTTCGTTTTGGGGATTCATAATAAACTAAAGTGGCGTCAATGCCCGCAACTTTTTCTAAGTTCTTAATACGCTGCGAAGTTTTTGATCCCAAGAAACCCCCAAAGAAAAAGTTATCTGTGGGCTGCCCTGCCAAACATAAAGCAGTTAACAGTGCGCTAGCACCTGGCGCTACGTGAATCCGAATATTATTTTCAATTGCTGCTTTTGACAACGAAAAGCCAGGATCTGCAATTAACGGCGTACCTGCATCTGAAGAATAAGCGACTGTTTTTCCTTCGGCAAGCAAAGCCATAATCTTTGGACGTTGCATATCTCCATTATGATCATGATACGGTAAAATTCTGCGGCCAGAAAGGTTAATCCCATGTATATCCATTAATTTGCGCAGTACACGAGTATCTTCAGCAGCTAAAACATCTGCATCTCGCAATACTTGCAAAGCGCGTAACGTAATATCGTTCGCAGTACCAATCGGTGTAGCCAATATATGCAGTCCAGGATGTAGTTTTTTTGTAATCATTTATTTTTCCCATTCATAACCTTGACGAACCGTTGTAATTTAACGAGCTATAGCATACCTTTTGACACAGGCCTTAGTACAGTTACCAGTGATTTTGAGTAGGAAATATAATGATTAAGTTAAAAATAATATTAAAGGCATTTAGTTTAATAATAAATGGTTTTTTTATTTTTACACTTATTGCTTGTTCAGGGTCACAGAATTCAGGACTTAAGGATGGGCCGCGAGTTGACCCAACAAACACTACCAAAGTTGCCTTATTAGTTCCCTTAGGATCAGGCGATGCGAACCAGGAAAATTTAGCCAATAACCTTATTCGCGCAGCGGAAATGGCCATAGCAGATCATCCAAAAGCAAAAATTGAAATGAAAGTTTATGCGACTTCAGGCAATACCCTGCAAGCTGGAAGAGCTGCCCAAAAAGCAGTTTCAGATGGGGTAAAGATTATTATTGGACCATTATTTTCTGAATCTGCCGTGGCAGTAGGTAAAGTTGCTGAAACTAATAACATAAACGTTTTAAGCTTTTCAAATACCTTGAAAGTTGCGGGAGGTAATATCTTTATTTTAGGAAATACGTTCCAAAACACTGCTGATCGACTCATAGAATATGCGTCAACTAAAGGCTATAACTCTATTGCAGTTGTTTCTCCGGAAACCTCGGCTGGATTAATTGCATCAACCGCAGTTAAATCAGCCGCTACAAAAATAGGAGCCCAAGTTGTTGGATCATATAATTATCCGTTTTCAGCAGATGGCATAGCAAATAGCGCATCAGGAATAGCCAGAAAAATTAGGAGATCTAAATCTACGGCAGTAGTTCTAACTACAGATAGTGCGTCTGGATTACCACTTTTAGCAGAACGTTTACAAGCTAGAGGGCTACCCATTAAAAATATAAAAGTATTAGGCTTAGCTCGCTGGGACATACCGCAATCAACCTTAAATACTCCTAGCTTACGAAACGGATGGTTCACTGTTCCTGACGGTGCTGCTATTAATGACTTCAACAAAAGATTTAATAAAATCTACGGCACTCCACCACACCCATTAGCTGGTGTTGCATATGATGGGATGAAAGCTTTTGCTATTTTATTAGGGCAGGGTAATCTAGGTGCAGCACAGCGTTCACAATTAACTAGACCCCAGGGCTTTCAGGGATCAAGTGGAGCATTCCGTTTACTAAAAGATGGCTCTACACAACGCGCCCTTTCTGTGGCAGAAGCTTCAGCAGGTGCTCTACGTATTATTTCGTCAGCACCTACAAGATTTGGCGGTTCAGGATCTTTTTTATATGAAATCACCAAATGAACATTCCCATTCAGATGCACTAATTTGCAACTCTGAACTCATATTCGACAAACAGTCACTAGACGCTAAAATTCAACTGGCCATTGAGACCGAAACGCAAGAGAATTTACGCCCTGCTATTGCAAGTGTGCTGTGTGAAGCAAACATTTTTGGACGTAGACTAATTCAAGCCGCTTTCAAAAAAGCGCCCTTTGAAGCAGCTAAAACTATTGCTTCGTACAGTTTTCTGAAAGATAGTTTAATTTCTTATGTCTTTGATGTGGTTAAAGCAACTTTACTAAGCAAAAGCCATTCCTCAGCATCTAGCCCCGAACATATTTCAATAATAGCTGTTGGTGGATATGGAAGATCTGAAATGGCACCTCACTCAGACCTTGACCTATTATTTTTAACACGAGCAAACACATCTAAGCACGAAGAAAAACTAATTGAAAATATTTTATATATTTTATGGGATATGAAATTAAAGATTGGCTATTCAACTCGAAGTGCAGCCCAATGTATACAATTAGGAAAATCTGATCAAACAATTAAAACAGCCTTGCTTGAATATCGTTACCTTTGTGGGAATAAAGATTTAGCAGCAGACTTAGGAAAGCGTCTTTGGAACGATTTGTTCAAAGCAAGCACCACGGAATACGTAGAAGAAAAGTTGGCTGAACGTGCAAAGCGACATGAGCGACAGGGTGGACAACGCTATATGGTTGAGCCAAACGTCAAAGAGGGCAAAGGCGGCCTTCGGGACTTACAATCTTTATTTTGGATTACCAAATATATCGCACACGCCCATACGCATGACCAGATGATAGAGCGTGGGTATTTTACGCAGCAAGAATATGATAATTTCATAGCAGCACATGATTACCTCTGGGCAGTTAGATGTCACCTTCACCTTTGTGCTGGGCGCGCCACTGAACAGCTTACATTTGACCATCAAGTCGAAGTAGCAAAACGATTCGGATATAAGGGTGGACGCGGCATGCGTGGCGTTGAACGCTTTATGCAAGATTACTTTCGTCATGCAACCCATGTAGGCGAATTAACACGAGTTTTTTTGACGGCCCTTGAAGCGCAACAACTAAAAGAAACTCAATCTTTGGGAGATAGGTTTCGTAATATAATTTGGCGAACACTAAATGTTGATGGCGATGTCTCCAAAGGTTTTCAATTAGATTTAGGCCGGATTAACATTAAAAATCCTAATGATTTTTTGAAGGATCCAATTAATATATTACGATTATTTGAAGAGGGGTTGAAAACAGGCCTCCTAATTCACCAAGACGCAATGCGTGTTGTCACGGCAAATCTTCATAAAATAACTCCTAAAATTCGCAAAAACCCAGAAACTCAACGGATTTTCATGTCTTTACTTTTAGATTTTGGCAACCCAGAGCGAGCATTAAGGCGTATGAATGAATTAGGAGTACTAGGCGCTGTTATTCCTGAATTTAAGCGAATTATCGCTTTGATGCAATTTAACTTTTACCACAGCTATACAGTAGATGAGCATACAATTCAGTGTGTGTCATTTCTTGCTAAAATAGAACAAGGAACCTTAAAAGAGGAGCTACCAATTGCATCAGATATTTTGAAATCTGGTGTGGACAGGCGCGTTTTATTTACTGCGATGCTATTACATGACATCGGCAAAGGTTTGCCTGAAGATCACTCAATTGCGGGAGCACGCCTTGCAGCTCAAATAGCTCCTGAATTAGGCCTAAACGAAATTGAAACTGAAAAAGTTGTTTGGTTAATTGAAAACCATTTACTAATGTCAGACTTTGCTCAAAAGCGTGATTTATCTGATCCTAAAACAGTTAGCAACTTTGGTAAAATCGTTAAAACCACATCACAATTAAATTTACTTACAGTATTAACGGTTTGTGACATAATGGGCGTTGGTCCCGGATCTTTAAATAATTGGAAAGCACAATTATTACGCGAACTATATAAAAATACTCGTAATTTAATCAAATATGGCCTTGATACTCAGGGGAAAAACAAACCCTCTGAAATAGCCAAAAAAGCTTTAGCAGGTCTTTTAGCCAATTGGGACAAAAGCATTATGCAAGAAGAATTAAATCGACACTACCCACCATATTGGCAAGGTTTAGATGTTGATACTCAACTAGCATTTGCAAATTTATTTAAGAATATTGAAGGTAAAAATATTATTAGCGCATATGAAGTTGATCCAGATCGTGATGCGACGCGCGCACAGTTTGTAATGCAGGACCATCCTGGTATTTTTTCCCGTTTAACTGGCGCGCTAGCATTAGCTAATGCCAACGTGATTGATGCACGCACTTATACAACTATAGATGGCTACGCGACGCCAGTATTCTGGATCCAAGATAATGATAGAAAGCCTTTTGAGGCATCTCGAATAGGTAAGTTAAAAAAATTGATTGAACAGACACTTTCTGGAGATGTAATAGCCCGCGACGAATTAAAAGTACGCAATAAATTGAAATTACGGGAGCGGAACTTTAAAGTTCCCACTGAAATAAGTTTTGATAATCAAGGCTCAGATATTTATACAATAATAGAAGTCGATACTAGAGACCGGCACAGTTTGCTATTCGACCTGACACGCACATTAGCTAATGCAAACATACAAATTGTGAGTGCTGTTATTGCAACATATGGCGCACAAGCAGTTGATGTTTTTTATGTAAAAGACATGGTTGGTTTAAAAATTACTTCCGAAAACAAACAGAATATGATTCGTGAAAAACTACAACATGCAATCGAACTAGGGGTGAAGGCATCAATGGCATGAATAAATCAATTAAAATTATCAAATACTTTATAACAGTTGGTGGCTGGACGTTGGTTAGCCGCTTTGCGGGATTACTTCGTGATTTGATAATGGCAGCATATTTAGGAACAGGTATTATAGCTGAAGCTTTTCAAGCAGCATTTTCTCTACCCAACTTATTTCGTAGATTTTTTGCGGAAGGTGCCTTTAATTTAGCCTTTATCCCCCTCTATGCGAAAAAATTAGACCGCTGTGATGATAACGAAGAGTTTGCATCACAGGCTTTATCTACTTTGGCTGGAATTCTAATTCTATTAACCTTAATTGCACAACTTTTTATGCCCTATTTAGTTTATGCCACGGCAAGTGGATTTACTTCTAATGGGCGCTTTGATTTAGCAATCGATTTGTCACGTATCATTTTTCCCTATGTTATTTTCATCTCACTTGCAGCATTGTTTAGTGGGATTCTAAATTCTCATCGCCATTTCACAGCTGCAGCTGCAGCACCTGTATTATTAAATATTATTCTTATTGCAGTCATGATTTTAGCAGTAAAATTAAATTGGAATATGGGCATTGCGCTATCCTGGGGAGTTGCCTTTGCTGGAATTGCTCAAATGGGATTAGTATATTGGGCAGTTTGTAGAATGGGTGTAAAATTATTTTTGCGCTTACCACGCTTCACACCTGATATGAAAAAATTGTTTATACTGGCAATTCCAGCAATTATGACCGGTGGTGTAGTACAAATTAACTTATTGGTGGGCAGGCAAGTAGCCAGTTATTTTGAGGGTGCTTTCGCATGGCTGTACTATGCTGACCGGTTATATCAATTGCCACTTGGCGTTGTGGGTATTGCGATTGGTATTGTCTTATTGCCAGAATTATCCCGAACACTAAACTCAAGTAATGAAATTGAAGGTAAAAGTGCTCTCAACAGAGCTCTAGAGTTTTCTCTTTTACTTACAATACCATCTGCGATTGCATTAGTAGTTGTTCCACATTCATTAATTTCAATTATTTTTGAGCGTGGCGCCTTTACCGCATCAGATGCTTTAGCTACCGCAAGTGCTTTAGCAATTTATGGGGTAGGCTTACCAGCCTTTGTATTGCAGAAGGTTTTACAACCTCTATATTTTGCTCGTGAAGATACTAAGACCCCATTTAAGTACGCATTATTTGCAATGGCATTAAATCTAGGTTTAGCTATCGGCTTATCATTTAGTTTTGGCTTCCTAGCAGCAGCAATTGGAACAACTATATCATCATGGGCTATGTTAATATTACTTTGGCGTGGCTCTAAACATATGGGCAGTGCTGTTGCCTTAGATAAGCGCTTAAAATCACGCTTACCATATATTCTATTAGCTAGCATAGGTATGGGGCTGACAATTTATATAATACAATATTCTTTAGATGAAGCTCTAGACACACCCAAAATACGTTATATTGCTTTATTTGCTTTAGTCACATCTGGAATTTTTAGTTATACAGTATTTTTAAAATTATTTGGCATAATATCATTTAGAGACATAAAAATCTTGTCACGCCGCCGATAAAAAAATTATAAATCAAATAAATATCTTATAAAATTATTTTTAATATGTTTTACTTTTCACAGCATATATAATTTTGCAAAACTGAAATAACTTAATCGTGGCTAAAGCATCTTAAAAACTAAGATGTTTCATTCTTTCAAGATAAAAAAGAATCAGTTGTAATATATTAGTTGGATATTTAAGCTGGTTTTAGCCTTGTATTGAGGAAAATTATTCTGGAGCATTCAATTGTCTATTTCTAAAACTATAACCGTTGCTATGGCAATATTTTCAATTGCTTCAGCATCATCCGCTGGCGATTTAGCAACAAAAGTTGACCCTGTAGTAAAAGTGCCCACTGAGACTTCCTACCCTAAACGAATAAGGGTTATGAGCACAGTTAAAGATTCAAAGGGCGATATAGTTAAAGATGGGTTTGGCGAAGCTGTTAAATGTTGGACTTGGATTATAGCTTAAACTAAATATAAATATTTTATCTTTTATACTTAATTTTATATGTAGGTACTATTACTATAATCTTTATGGACCAATCTTAATTTTTAATAAATCTATTGGTAAATTATAAAAAATTGCTCTTTTATGGTTTAATTCCGTAACCTTAAAACTATTTTCACCAGCAGGTCCTTACCTACTGGTGAAAATATGAAGGCAATAAAAAATCCAGTTAAAAATCCAATTAATTCAGCCAGCCAGTCATTATGACTGATGGAATAAACAACCTTAAAAACTAATTGAATTACTAGAAAAAAGCCAATTAATTGGAATGCCCTTAAGCCACTTTCATTTTTCTGTCGCAAAATATGAAGTTGAACCCAAGTAAATGCACCTATGAGGCCATAAACAGCCGGATAACCCCCTATTAATAAAAAATCTTCATCTAAAATTATTCCATATCCTAAAGCACCAATAGCTCCACTAAGTACATATATTATCAATAATATTATATCACCATAAACTTCAGCTACAAACTTTCCAATTGCTGCAATAAACACCAAAATAAAAATAATATGGGTGGCACTTCCATGAATAAAGCTAAAAGTAAAAAAGCGAGCTAAATCATTAATATTATAATTATTATTAACACGCATCCATTCAAATATAGGATCAAAAAAACCATATTTACGTACTAATTCCAACCTCCAACCAATAGCAGCAGGACCCCCAACTAGACCTCGTTCTCCTAATTGCAAGACAAGTTCCACAAATGCCACTAAGCACAACAAAATGATAACTGATTTAGGCAGTGGATTTATTGGAGCAGCATCTGCATTTGGGTTGAACATAACTATTGCGTCCCTTGGTTGACCCGCAGCGAAATAGCCGCGATAAGCACATCAATAATTTCTAATACAGACGGAGAAAAATTGCCATGTCTGAAACAGCTTTCAAGCAACGTGTATTTTCAGGTATCCAGCCCTCTGGGAATTTAACACTTGGCAACTACCTTGGTGCCGTAAAACGTTTTGTAAAAATGCAAGATAGTGGCATTGAGACTATATACTGTATGGTCGATATGCATGCGATTACCGTTTGGCAAGACCCTGAAGCATTGCGTAAACAAACTCGTGAACTTGCTGCTGCATATATTGCATGTGGTTTAGATCCACAAAAATCTATTTTATTTAACCAGTCACAAGTTTCAGCGCATGCAGAATTAGGTTGGATATTAAGTTGTGTAACCCGCCTTGGTTGGATGAATCGTATGACACAATTCAAAGATAAAGCCGGAAAGAACGCTGAAAAAATGTCACTTGGTCTTTACGCTTACCCTGCCTTAATGGCCGCAGATATTTTAGCATACCAAGCAACGCATGTACCTGTCGGCGAAGACCAAAAACAACATGTAGAATTGACTCGTGATATTGCTACAAAGTTTAACCACGACTATGGTGTAGAAATATTTCCTGCTCCAGAACCAATAATTGAAGGCACAGCAACTCGAGTAATGTCTCTGCGTGATGGATCAAAAAAAATGTCAAAATCTGACCCCTCAGATAAAAGTCGCATAAACATGACAGATAACGCAGATACCATTGCGTCTAAAATTCGCAAAGCTAAAACTGACCCAGATGCTTTACCAAGCGAAATTGGAGGCTTAAAAGACAGACCAGAAGCGCGCAACTTAGTAAATATTTATGCTGCATTATCCGAAACATCTGTTGAAGATGTTTTATCTGAATTTGGCGGTCAACAATTTGGAACATTCAAACCAGCATTAGCGGATCTAGCGGTTAATCATTTGGCCCCTATTTCATCAGAAATGGCACGTTTGACAGCAGAGCCTGATGAGATCGATTGTATTTTAGGAATTGGAGCAGATCGTGCTGACGCTATTGCCACTCCAATTTTGAAGCAGGTTAAGAGTGCTATTGGCATGATAGCACGCCACTAAATTTTATGTTCACTTGTGGCATAAATATTTACTAAAATAAAATCACTTTCTTAATAATATAATTTGGAATTCTGTTCCTTCTTCTGTGCTATTAAGTAATTTCAAACTACCTAGATGGTTGGTAATTAATTCAGCTGAAATTGCCAATCCCAAACCAGTACCACCTGCACGAACAGAGCCTAAAAATGGTTTAAAGATATTTTTATGTGCTTTAGGTGGCAACCCTGGTCCGTTGTCAGAAATTGTTATGTAACTGTTATAATTGTCTTCATTTACCTTAATGATAATAGCACCTCCAATATCAACCGTCATCAGCGCTTGGCGAGCATTACCAACAAGGTTAGAGATTACACGAAAAATCTGTTCTTCATCTGCAAAAAATTTATATTTTTTAGGACATTTAATAATTATCTGAATATTGGCATTTTGCATAATTAAGCATTCAGCTTCTACAA
>ENA-OSJC01000100-OSJC01000100.1-marine-metagenome-genome-assembly--contig:-NODE-100-length-84710-cov-5.743315_pt1 | contig 84710 bp, 75 predicted proteins | sample MGYA00237885_ERZ534234 | MGnify/ENA primary metagenome ERZ534234 (study PRJEB26413, sample SAMN06343907) | marine metagenome | isolation source: coastal waters | place: Atlantic Ocean: West Antarctic... | reverse complement strand
ACGGGGTTGCGTCCCCCGTTCTGAATCCGCTAATTGGACAGGTTCGACGGCCTGAATGACGAATACTGGCAAGGCGATGTATCCGGAGCTAACGCCGGATCTCACCGGGGGGCATACGGTAGATAAAACCGGCAATGCTGTCACGCAAGCGGTCAGCGCGGATGACATAACAGCTGAGGATGCCGGTACACTGCGTTATCTGCTGGAAGAAAAAAGGGGCGACGGGTGCAGAGCCAATAAGGCAGACACACTCTAGCCCCAAGCAGGCAGTTAAAAAAAAGGGTAACGTCCGCTCTCATAGTGGGCGGACTTGCCGTCGGTTGTGGGAATGAGCAAACTTGCTCGGACACGGGAGATTTACCGCGCCTCGTTTCCGGAGCCGCTAACTAGCTATAACGCAGTGCGTTAAACCTGCTCTGATGGAAATCCCCATCACCGAACGTGGTGTTAATCATCATCAGGCGCTTGGCGAAATGGCCTATATCCAGCTCGTCGGTAAGGCCCATGCCGCCATGAATCTGAATCGCCTCGCCGAAGACCAGCTTACTGTTTTTATCAAGCAGGACCTTCAACGCGTGAACAGCTATAGCGGCGTCTCGAGTTTCATCGGTCATTGCGCAGACTGCGCGATACAAGAGCGATTTCACTTGCTCGTAGGCCATAAAGGTATCTACCATACGATGCTGCAGGGCCTGAAAACTGCCGATGGCAACACCAAACTGTTCGCGTGTTTTGGAGTACTCAAGAGTCTTGGTGTTTAATTCCTGCATGATACCTACGGCCTCAGCCGCCAGTGCCACGTTTGCCTGCAGAATCACTGATTCCATCAGCGCATAGCCGGCATCAAGTTCGCCTACTAAAGCACTGCCACTAACAGTAACGTCCTGCAGCACAAGATTCGCAACCAGCTGTCCGTCCATCATGCGGTAACGGGTGATCATAAGTCCTTTGGCGTCAGCGGGAAGCAGGAACAGGCTAATGCCTGTTTCATCCGCCTGATCACCACTGCTGCGCGCAGACACAATAAATTGAGCCGCGTTTGCACCATTGATCACCACCACTTTTTCACCGGTGAGAACAAACCCTTCGGGGCTAGGTTTGGCTAATGTTTTAACATCCGCCAACTCGAAACGACTCTGGCGCTCAGCATAGGCGAACGCGCCCTGGCAGCTGCCATCAATAATCGTGGGGATGATTGTCGACTGCTGTTGAGCGTTGCCGCCCTGGGACAGCAGGCCACCGAATAACACGACTGTCGCTAGATAGGGCTCCAATACCAAACCCTTACCCAATTGCTCCATCATTAACACGATATCAACAGCGTCACCGTCGAACCCGCCATGCTCTTCAGCAAACGGAATGCTAAGCCAGCCGAGCTCAGCAAAGGTCTGCCAGTTCTGCTCGCTCATCGCTGTATCAGAGGCCGCAATCTGCTGGCGTGTGTCGAAGGTATAATTGTCCTGCACAAAACGTGCAACACTGTCTCTGAGCATGTTTTGCTCTTCTGTAAAATCAAAATTCATTGGGGAACCCTTTTTTGCAATGCGCTTATAAGCCGAGTACGGCTTTGGCCATAATGTTTTTTTGGATTTCATTGGAACCGCCGTAGACTGTGGCCGCTCTGCCATACATAAAAGCCTGACGCGCTTGGCTGCCAAAATCATGCCCTAATTGCTCGGCGCTCATGTCGTTGGGCAACATGCCTTGATAATAGCCAGCAACGTCCATTGTCAGCTGCTGAATCGCCTGTTGGATTTCCGTACCCTTTATTTTGAGCATGGAAGACTCGGCGCCGGGCGCGCCGCCCACTGCGACCGACGCCAATACGCGCAATTCGGTAAATTCCAATGCCATTAGTTCGATTTCAATATCAGACAAACGTTTTTGAAACAGCGGATCGGAGAGTAGGGTGCGCCCGGCATTCACTTCGTTGGCAGCAAGTTCCCGTAACTGCGTGAGACCACGCTTGGAATCCGCAACGCCGGCAATGCCGGTACGCTCATGCGCCAACAGCGCTTTAGCGTAGGTCCAGCCTTTATCCTGCTCACCGATGCGATTTGCCATCGGCACCCGCACGTTGTTGAACTCCACCTCGTTGAGACTGTGGTGGCCGTCGATAGACACAATCGGATTCACTTTGATACCAGGAGACGCCATGTCAATCAGCAGGAAAGTAATACCTTGCTGCTTTTTGCCATCACTATTGGTGCGTACTAGACAAAAAATCCAATCAGCATGTTGGGCATAGCTGGTCCAGATCTTGGCGCCATTGATGATGTAATCATCACCATCAATGTCTGCGCGTGTTTTCAGCGATGCCAGATCAGAGCCTGAACCGGGCTCTGAATAGCCCTGGCACCACCACTCGTCGCTCTCAAGGATCTTCGGCAAAAAGCGCTCTTTTTGTTCATCGGTACCGAAGGCATAGATGACGGGGCCAACCATCTTCAAACCGAACGGAATGACGTCTCGCACACCTGCCGCTGCGCGCTCTGTCTCGTAGATGAACGACTGCGTGTCGTTCCAGCCCGTGCCGCCATATTCTTTTGGCCAACCGGTGGCAATCCAACCCTGAGCATGTAGACGTTTTTGCCACTCTATGACAGCCGCGCGGAAAATTGTCGGATTAGACGACTCCAGGCGCGCCCTCAAATCATCATCGTAGGCCTGCGCGAAAAATGCCCTCACTTCCTCTGCAAAGGCATTCTCTTCGGCGGTAAAACTGGTATCCATGCGTCTATTCCTCTCGTTAGCGGCTTGCTGGTGCGGGGCGGCCCTTCAAGTGTGCCCCTGTCCAAAGTGACCGATTTGACTTTCAAGTATGTTTTGATCTCGAAGACTTGTACCTTAGCGATTCAAAGAGGACAAAACAAGGATTTTGCGATACAGAAAAATTGATCGTTACGGTCAGTTTCAGTGAGAGATCTGGCACATAACGGGCCAGCACACCGCTCGTCCCAAAACCATGCTTATAAGCTAAACCGTTGCACTTGCGCTGATATTCGACAGCCAGACGGTCGCCTTTGGCACGGTGCTGATGGTGGTCAGAAGCACTCGTCCGTTCGGCGGCATTATCGTAAGAGAGGTTGGTGCCGACACCGAAAAAACTGACGGTGTTATACGCCATGCGTCCCTTCACGGCCGAGTCATTGGCGGGATCTAAGTCACCACTTTAATCAGTAGTGGCCAATGTAAATGCCAAAATAGCGCATATAACTCGCCTGTCGTAAGTAAATTTTGCCGCTGATTTGACCGACTGAGCTTGAGGATTTTACGCAGCACTTAGCTGTTATTCTGACGCTGTAGTCGCAGTACAAGTGCTGGGAACTTATAGTTGTCAGTAGTTGAGCCGGTCTGTCGAGTGTTTAGTACCCAACAGCAATTATCTGTGAGCAAGTACAGCGATACGGGAATTATTGTCCATCATAGGAGCACTTAATATTTAGCTATCACCGCGGGCACCTTTTCCCCCACGATAGTAACGATACTTCTCCCGTAAAGCAGTGGGTAAAGCCAGCAAGGCCGGCGTCGCAATCAGCGTCAAAATAGTCGCAAAGCTCAGTCCAAATACAATGGCCTGAGACAGAGGTGCCCAGAACATTGCCATCTGCCCATCCGCAGTAATCGTGCGATTAATCAAATCAATCGACAGGCCGGCAGCCAATGGCAGTAAGCCAAAAACGGTCGTTACGGTAGTGAGCATCACCGGGCGCAGTCGCCTCGATGTCGCACGCACAATGACCGAGCGAACATCTAACTCCGGATGCATCACACGCAAGCGATTAAAGGTATCGATAAGCACAATATTATTGTTCACAACGATACCGGCCAACGCAACCACTCCCACGCCCGTTAACAGTGCGCTAAATGGGTTACCCAAAATCAGCAAGCCCAGAACAACACCGGCCGTCGACATGATCACTGAAAGCAAAATTAATCCGCTTTGATAAAAACTGTTAAATTGCGTCACCAGCAACACAAACATTAGGATCAGCGACAAAGAAAAAGCGACTCCTATAAAATCCAGAGATTTAGCCTGCTCTTCGTTCGCACCCCGAAACCGTACTTCAAGGTTAGGATCGAATTCCTGCTGCGATAACCACGCGTCAATTTTTTTGACCATAGTATCTGCCAACACACCCGAAACCACATCGGCCCTTATCCGTTCAACAGGCACAGAGTTAATACGCTCGAGGGTATCAAGACCGGGACCAGGCTTCATTTGGATAAAGTTAGACATTGGAATCAAACCCTGCGCTGTACTAATACGCATTGTGTCGAGCGCTTTGATACCACGCTCATGCTCAGGATAGCGGATTCGAATATCAACCGCATCATCGGCGCCGTCCGGCCGATATTCGCCTATTTTTACACCATTAGTTACAAGCTGAACTGCGATGCCTGCCGAAGACACATCGGCACCATAAATGCCAGCCTGCGCTCGATCTACTGCTATACGCCACTCAATAGTTGGCAGAGCAGCCGTATCGTCGATGTATAACAACTCAGGCAGTGTATCCATATAGGCCCGAATCCGCGCCATTGCCGGCTCCAATAACGTACGATCGCGCGAGGCCAGTTCTATCTGAATGGGTTTCCCCACGGGCGGCCCCATCTCCAGCGGCAAAATTTCAACCGCAATACCAGGTAGCGTAGCAACGGCCTGCCTAATCTCTAACTCGATATCATCAGCTTTTATTTCGCGATCACTCTCAGCTAGCAGTTCAAGAAAAATAACGCCGATACGATCTGAGCTGCTGCTTGAGATACTCCCCGACTGATTATTTCCCGGCAGAATGGTGCTAGCGTTGACGGATCGTATGCCCTTTATTTGCAGTATTTCACTCTCAGCCTCCCAAACCAGTTGGTTAACCTCATCGGCCGAAAAGTTTCCTCTGCCAAGCACTGATACCTGAAGATACTGGGCCTCACCATCCGTGAAGAAAATAGTGCCAACGCCAAACTTACCGTAAGCCCAGAAAGACGCTACCAGTATCAAAAATATCACGCTCAATGTGCGCAGCGGGTTTGCGCATACTCTGCTAAGAAATCTGGCGTAACTACCCGTCACAGTGGCTAGCTGCGTTGGATCCCCAGTCTCTAACACATGCACCATTTTTGCAGACTTCTTGCTGTGCCCGCTGGGCCTGCCAAATAAGGTTCCTAGTACCGGGCCGAACAACAAGGCATAGAGCAAAGAACCCACCAAAACACTAAACACGGTGACCGGTAGATAGCGCATAAACTGACCCGACACTCCTGGCCAGAACATCAACGGCGCAAATGCTGCAAGTGTTGTAGCCGTTGACGCTATAACGGGCCAGAACATACGCTTCACCGCCTGCGAGTAAGCCTGCTTATGCTCCATACCATCGGACATCTTTCGATCCGCATACTCTGTAACAACAATGGCGCCATCGATTAACATACCTAGCCCCAACAGCAGCCCGAACATCACCATAAAGTTAAACGTGTATCCCAATAGATAAACAATAGTCACAGCGAACAGCAGAGATACAGGAATGCCCATACCGACAATCACACCACTTCTAAAACCCATGGCAGCAACGACGAGCACCATCACCAGCGCCAGCGCTGTGACGATATTACCTTGGAGCTCTGTCACCTGAAGGCTGGCATACTCAGCCTGATTCTGCGAGGCAACCACCTCGATACCTGCTGGCATTTCTGCGCGCAGGCTGTCTACCAACGCTAACACCCTGCTAGCCGTCTCGACCGTGTTCGCGTTACTGCGTTTAGTCACCTCTATCGAAATCGTTTCGCGGCCGTTAAATCTGGCATAACTGGTTCGATCTTTGAAGGTTCTGCGCACACTCGCGACATCGCCTAACGTGACAACGGTGTCTCCAACAGTGCGTATAGGCAGGCCGCCAAGGTCACTAGCCTCTTCGACTACTGAGGGAATCTTTACCGAAAAACGCCCTTTCCCAGTATCAATACTGCCGGCCGGTATCAGCCGATTATTACGCTGCAGGCTGCCGATAATTTCTTCACTGGAAATTTGGTATGCCTGCAATGCTTCAGTGTCAATCACCACTTCAAGCACTTCCTCCCGGTCGCCTCTAAGATTCGCAGACAGTACATCGGCAATAGACTCGATCTCGTCACGCAGCTTGATCGCGGCCTCATAAACACCGCGCTCGTCGAGTCCCGATCCGATAAGATTAATTTGCAAAATAGGAAAATCATCGGCCGTTAACTCGCGTACGTAGGGTTCTTCTGCGGTACTGGGTATTTCCGCACGGCCACGATCTACCGCCTCTCGAACGTCCAATAAAGCCTCTGAAAGGTCATACTGTGCGTCGAATTCCACTAATAATGTGGCACTTCCTTCAGATGCATTAGCGGTGAGTTCCTTGACACCTTCAATCTTACGCAATTCGATTTCCATCGGTTGAACAAGGAGGCGCTCTGAGTCTTCAGGCGAGATACCCTCATGAATAATACCGACAATAAACAGGGGCAGCTCAACATGGGGGTCGTTAGCGATCGGCAAAGCTGCCCTGGCCAGAAAGCCACACAGAATGACTACCGCCATCAGCAACATCGTAGTGCGGGAGCGCTCTATCGCCGAGTCAATATAAGAAGTTATCACTCCGAGCTAGTCTCATAAGATGAGGATGCTGGATAAACCGGGTCAACAGTCTCGCCAGTAAGTACAAACTCCTGCCCGACGGTAATCAGTGTTACCGTGTCAGGCAGACCAGTGACCCATGCGCCTTCGTTAGTGTCTTCCACTATAACTACCTTGAAAAACTCAACCACGTTATCGTCGTCAATAGTGCGTACACCTAAGTCACCTGCATCGTTTAACGTAAACAATGCCGGCGAAATCTTGTGAGCATACACTTCACCTAACTGCATTTTCGCTGTCGTTGTGAGCCCCGAGCGCAAGCTGTAATCATCGTTCTCAACGGTGATTTCGATTGGGTAAGTGCGCGTCATGGGGTCGCTTTGCTTGCCGATAAATGTCAGCGTGCCCACAATCTGTGCGCCACTGCTGGTGGTGCCGACAACGCGAGTACCCAACTCCATATTACCAACCTCAGATTCGGTCACATCAGCACGCACTAGCATAGGGTCAAGGTCGATTAAGGTGGCACACACCGCACCCGGGGTGGCGTAATCGCCCACGTTCATTTGCAAGTTTTCAACGACGCCACCAAAAGGCGCAACAATACGCGTTCTGGCCAAATTGAGCGCTTGCCGTCTTAGTTGCGCTTTAGCAGATTCGAGCTTTGCCTTTGCCCTGGCGATGGCAGTTTCGGACTGGAGGCCGCGCTGCTGGAGTTTCAGGGTGCCCTGATAAGAAATTTGAGCATCTTTGAGTGCCGCATCAGCCTCAGCAACGGCTGCATCCCGATCATCGACCGCTAACTGACACAGCACGTCACCGGACTCTACACGACTGCCTCGCTCTGCCGGTCGATTTACAACATTACCCGCTATTTCTGCCTTAACGTCCACACTGCGTTTACTGTCGGTTTTACCGCGCAAAATCAATATCCGAGCGCGTTGCTCTGCCTGCGACATCGCCGCTCGCACCGTTGCTCGATTTTTATCCGTTTCCGGCTGGGTACTACGTTGTTGCTCGGAAATTGCAGGCATGGCTTCGTCCTCCACATCAGTGAAAATTAAGCCCGAGACTAGCCAAAGAAAAAGCGCCGCAGAGATGAGCGACGCTATTAACAGATTTTTACGCATTAACTGAAACCAGAGGTATAAGGACTGAGATGCGAAGTATAGCGGCACGTTCAGCGTATTTCATAGAGAAAGTGCCTTTTTTTCAGATTGAACCTCGTGCCGGTCAAGTTGTAAGTGATATAGAGCGTTTCACTAATAGAGGCGTAAGGTCTAAATCTCATTACCGCGCGTATTATGGCGGTGTAATTGTGATACCTTTGCCCCAACACCGTTGTTTACTAGGAAAGCGCTAAAAAATGAAGAAAACAGCAGTGCTACTAATCCAATTGGGGACGCCTGATAGTCCCAAAACCAGTGATGTTAGACGTTATTTAGGCGAGTTTCTGAATGACCCTAGAGTGATTGATTTGCCCTGGCTCGCTAGAAAGTTACTGGTGAACGGCATTATTGTACCTTTCAGAGCGCCTAAGTCTGCCAAAATTTATAAAGAGCTTTGGGACCTTAGCGAGGGGCTGTCGCCTTTACTGGTGCACACTCAAAAGGTTCAGGAAAAGCTTAAAGACCGACTTAAGTCGTCGAATGTCGATGTGTACATGGCGATGCGTTATCAAAACCCTTCTATGGCCAACGTTATGGAGGAAATGCGGGCACTTCACTACGATCATGTCATTGTCCTGCCTTTGTTCCCACAATACGCAAGCGCGTCAAGTGGTTCTGCCATTGAGCGTGCTATGAAGATAATGAGTAAGTGGTGGACTACACCAGAAATAAGTATTGTCAATCAGTTCTGGGATAACGCCGGCTATATTGATTCTATTGTTGAGCGCTCAAAGGCCTTTAATTTAAAAGACTATGACCATATTTTATTTTCGTATCATGGCTTGCCGGAAAAGCATGTCGATAAAGTTTATGAGGGAGACAACCTTTGCACTGAAGTCCCCTGTGAAACTGAAATTAACGACAAGAATAGTATGTGCTATAAAGCGACAAGCTATGCTACAACGCGGCTTATTGCTGGTAAGTTAGGTCTAAAAGAAGAAGACTATACCGTCTGTTTTCAGTCTCGCCTAGATAAAAAGTGGCTTACCCCTTTTTCTGATAAGGTGGTAGAAGAGCAAGGGAGAAAAGGTGCGAAAAAGCTATTGGCATTTAGTCCGGCTTTTGTCGCAGATTGTTTGGAAACGGTGATTGAAATTGGCCACGAATACCAAGAAATCTTTGAAGAACACGGGGGCGAGAAGATTCAGTTAGTGCCAAGCTCGAATGATCATGAGCGCTTTATCGATGGCCTAGAAGACATCATAAGAAACAAACTATAAGGCTAGTTTTTAGAGAGTTTATCTAACGTGCAAAACGCTGTACAGCATAGTGTTTTTAGATCCTCAATAGCGGATAAAGTAACGATACCCCGGTCGCCTGACGCAGGCGTGGCTGAAGCTCATGCAAGGCTGCTTGCGGATATCGTGCACTAAGGATTGTCGTATTTTTACGCTTTTTCCCTGGCGAACCGGCTTCATCTAGGCTCCGCTGGGATTGCAATCCAAGCTCATATTCTCAAGGATAATGGACTCATCCAGCGCGTCGGTAAAACCAGTGAGGTTGAAGTCATAGACATCTCTAATAGATTGACACTTTAACGCTGTTAGGTGTGTAGCAAACGCGGGGAAGTCCAGATGACGGGACGAATTTCCGCACACTGCTCCTAGATGTTCGACGAAGACTCGCTAAACAATATATTTCCGATAAGGAAATGCCACTGGCTCAAATCAGCTACATGTTGGGTTTCGCTGATCAATTCTTATTTTTTAGGGCTTTCAAGAAGTGAACTGGAGACTCACCATCTCAGTTTAGGAACAGTGCAGGTTAAGGGGCGTAATTGGAGCACTTGACTAGTCTTTCGGCGCGAATTGCTCAGTGCAGGTGAAGTGGGTGCGCGTACGGCCTATATAAGCGATGCAACGCGTTAACGTGCCAGCTTTTCAGCGAACATTGTGGTAATCAAGTAATCCGGCCACTGAGTTAAGATGTCCTCTTCAACTTATCCTTTGCAGCATACACTGGTGCTCATAAAGATGAATCGCCTGACTTTAAAAATATTAGTGCGATAACATGACTGTCCCCCTATAATCCAATCGACGCTTGGATGATTTAGCCAAATTAGAATCATTTCCTCCCTCACTTTTTTAGGAACTTTACAATGAGCCATGAAGAAACCCTCATCCTACCAAATCAACTTGGCACCGCAGTGTTGTGCATGCCTACAAATGCTAAACCAAAGGCATGTGTGATCGTGGTGCATGAATGGTGGGGCTTAAACGACTATGCGAAAGGGCGTGCGAAAAAACTTGCCGATTTGGGTTATGCCGCGATTGCCGTTGACATGTACGGTCATGGAAAAATCGCAGATGACCCCAAAGAGGCAGAAGAGATGATGAATACCGCGTCTGCTGAGCCAGAAAAATTAAATGCACGATTTCAGGAAGCGCGAAAATTATTGGCCCAACACTGCAGTGTGGCGGCTGAAAGTATTTACGCCGTTGGCTACTGCTTCGGCGGTGCAGTCGTCCTAAATCAGGCACGCTTAGGGACAGAGTTAGCGGGTGTCGCGAGTTTCCATGGCTTGTTAGAAACCGATCACCCTGCACGAGCGGGAAATATCAACACAAAATTACTGATCGCTACGGGCGGAGCAGACCCAATGGTAGGGCCTGATAGTGTCGCCGCTTTTGTAAAAGAAATGCAAACTGCAGAAGCCGAATTTCATCTAATGTCGTTCCCGAACGTTAAGCACGGTTTTACAAATCCCACCTCTACTGAGATCGGCAAAAAATACGGCATGCCTCTTTTCTATGATGAGCATGCCGATGTAACCAGTTGGGACTCGTTATTAGATTTTATGCGATAAATTTTTTAACGTAGCACAGCACAGCACAGCACAGCACAACACAACATAACACAACACAACACCTTGGAGACCCATAAAGACGGGTTGTTAGTTTGCGTTAAAAATTGACTGGGGGTGTGTAGCGGGACAGCCATTTCCACCGCGTTGAGTAGGGCAGGGTAGTAGTTTCAGGTGAAATGGCAGACTCCTGTGGTCTCATTCGTAGAGCCTGTCGGCGCCGCACGGAAGCTCCGCTGTCTTGGAAGATAACTAGATACCAGGGTTCACGCCTGTCATCTCGACGGACAGCTTCCATAGGCGGGCGGCCACAGCTGCGTCGCGACTGGCGCGGTTAGAGCGCACTCTTTTGGCAGGGCCGGCCGTCTCGAAGCGATGGGCTGGGCCATAATAGGCGCCCCCCACGACTTCAGCAGAAGTCGCAGCGCAAAGCGTCGGCCATGCTCCAGCGGCAGCGGTATTGAGCAGCGGTTGCAGCAGTTCAGTGGCTTTGCTTAACACACGCGGCATGTGTCTGCTCAACTCTGTGCTTGCAATACCGGGATGGCACGCGACAGACACAACGGGAAGGTTCGCGGCCTCAAGACGGCGCTGCAGCTCATACGAGAACAGCAGGTTGGCCAGCTTGCTCATGCTGTACCGCGCGGAGGCACTGTAATGCTGCTCGGCACTGATGTCTTTGAAACGTATTCTGCCGGTGTTGTGGGCGAGACTGCTGGTGTTAACTACGCGGGAGGAGGGGGTCTTTGCCAGTTTCTCCAACAGCAGGCCCGTCAGAGCAAAAGGCCCCAGATGATTGACGCCGAACTGAGACTCAAACCCATCCTTTGTTAGTTCATAGGGCGGCACCATGATGCCGGCATTATTGATGAGCACGTCGATTCTGTCTTCAGTCTGTAACTGCCTAGCACATTGTTTCACTGAGGAGAGGTCTCCAAGATCCAGCGGTACATAGCTGATATCGACCGTGCCGTTTTGTGCTTCTATTTTAGCGATGGCGTCTTCTGCTTTTTTCTGTGATCGACACGCAATGAGCACTCGGGCACCTCGCGCCGACAATGCCCTTGCGGCCTCATAGCCCAACCCCGTATTCGCTCCCGTGATAACGATGGTACTGCCACTTTGATCCGGTATATTCTTCTCTGTAAATCTACGCATCATCTCTACCATATCTCCAGAATCGAACCTTATTATAACTAAAATGGCATCGACAAGTTGACTACACAGAGCGGTTCATCCCGTTGTCCGTCGATATCCTCTAACATGTCTTCACCCGACTGTAGCGCCAAAAATGTCGATCACAACGGATAACAAAATCGTTACGGGGAGAGACCAGCTTTCACATTGGGCAACTAGAAAGAGCAGTACAAACATTAGAGAGACAATGAAAATTCAGCCAGTTTGCCAGTCCGCCTTTTGCGGTACTGCTGTTAAAACCGGCAATCAAATAGTGTAAGTGATTGAAAGGAAAATGGCGCGGATGGCCAGTGGCTCTAAGATGCCACGCTTTCTTAGTTTGACTCTAGTGGGTCATTTTAGTTTGAACTTTAAGGCGCTTGATCTTAACTAACTGTACACTGGGTGATACATTTTCATACGGGAGATTGATTGTGAATAGAAGATTTTTTTGTAACGCGCTTGGTTTCTTTGGTGTGGGCGCGACACTACCCCTGACTGCGTGCAGCGCCGGCGCCAGCAAGAAAAAATTTCCATTACAGTTGTCTGAAGCCGAGTGGCGCAAGTTATTGCCGTATGATCGTTTTCAGGTGCTGCGCAATGATGCAACGGAGCCCTCTGGTTCTAGCGCACTCAACAAAGAGGAAAACGCTGGCACTTATACGTGTGCTGGCTGCAATCTTCCGCTGTTCTCGTCTGTCAATAAGTACGACAGTGGCACGGGTTGGCCCAGTTTCTGGCAACCGTTGCACGCCGACAACATTGGCACCACAAAGGACTTCAAGCTGATATTGCCGCGCACGGAATATCACTGCGCCCGCTGTGGAGGTCATCAGGGACACATTTTTGACGATGGTCCGCGGCCGACTGGAAAGCGTTATTGCAACAATGGGCTGGCGTTAAAATTCGTGCCAGAAGACGAGGCCCTACCGGATCTCGTGTAACCGACGCAACAATATCTGGCCCTGTTTGCAGGTTACGACAAGGTAAAAAAACCGGCGTTTGCCGTATTGATGATGTACGGCGTTCGGTGGGCGGTTAGCCTAGAAAGGTCGGGGTCCGCTTCTGAAATCGGTAGAGTCGTGCTACGCTGAAAGACGCAGTTTAAAAGAACCCGGCGATGCGACTTCTGATTCAGTTTTTCACCCGAGCACTGGTGCTATTGTTAGTACTGGCAGCAGTGGCCTTTGCTGTGGCGCGCGCAGAGCTGAGAGACCTAGATCAGGCAGCGCGAGACGCAGCGGGCGGTAATTATCTTCAAACGAAGCACGGCATCCTGTCTTATATCCGCGAGGGGCCCGTCGATGCACCTACTGTCATCTTCGTCCATGGATTTGGCACGCCTAAGTTTGTGTGGGAACAGGTAACACCCGCCGTCCTGGCAGCGGGTTATCAGGTTATCAGCTTTGATCATTTAGGTAGGGGCTTCTCTGATCGACCGGAAGGCCCCTACGATTCGGCTTTGTACAACAGCGAACTCGCAGGTTTGATTGAAGGATTGGACCTCAACACGCCTTTGACGCTGGTGGGCTACTCGATGGGTGGTGCCAACGTAGTCGACTATGCTGCCTCACACCCTGAGCAAATAAAGCAGCTAGTACTCATCGCTCCGGCGGGATATATGCGCGACGCACCTGAGGCGTCACCGCTGGCGATACCCGTCGTAGGTGAGTGGCTATTTACTGTTTTTGGTAATCGTTACGCCCGTGAGGGTATTGAGGCTGAAATCAATGCAGGAAGAGCATCCAAACATATGTTGGACAAATTTGACCAGCAGGCAGCCTTTGCAGGCTACACCGATTCTCTGCTCTCCACACTTCGATATTTTCCAATGGCTGACTTATCGGATCGCTATCGCATCGTGGGTGGCACTGACATTGCCGTGTGGGCAATCTGGGGAACCGCAGATGCAGTCGTTCCCTTTGAGGGCGCTGCCCGTATGCTTGAAGACGTCCCTCAGATGAAACTCACTCAGCTGAACGGCGCCAACCACAATATGACTTTCGGTCAGGCCGATGATGTCGCTGCTGCCCTGCTGCATGCGCTTAAAGACGGCTAGTCAGTTCGGGTCTGCACCGGCTGCCCTATTAAATGCGGTCAATTTTAGGGCGCATCGGATTGGCTCTCAGTGTGACAGCGATCTGAGGATGCGCGCGTTTCATAATGGCTAAGGGCCTCTTCTTAAGTCCATCAGACTCGATCCCATGGGTCTAGCGGAGCTACCGCGACAGGACCTTTGCAGGCATTAAAATGATCTTTTCCCTCCAATCCTTGTTTTGCAAAAACCGCAACAGAATGCGGTAACTGTCCAGATCCAGCAGCTGAGGATCAGGTTGTGCGAGTAACGCCTCGGCCGCTGTCATATCAATCGCTTGACCTAAGAAGTAGTAGCGATCAAATATTGCCAGTGTCGCTGTTGGCGCCTCTCGGATCGCAATGGCGTTGGGGAAGGGCCAGGTTAATGCATCATGCGTGGACATTGCGTGGCGCAGTCGTCGGTTGTGAGCGGTCAGTGACTCATTGCCAACACAGGCGCCTCTGCAGCGCTTGAGCTGCAGGTTGAAACACCCCCGAGATGATTGTTCTAGCCCCAGTATTTTTCTGCACAGCTGGCCCTTGTCAGCCAGATCGTTTAACACTTTGTTGGCCTGGGAGTGACTTCGGTAGAGTCCATAGAGTGGCGTGTCAGACGTCGGTGGCCATTGCGCCTCAACGAGCCTAGGCGACAGTCGACCAGACTCTGCATTGAGCTGCCAGCTATAGAGTCTCCGATATCGATGCAGACGACGATTGAACAGTGGATTATGCTGTTTGATCTCGCGACTTTCTAATAATAGTGCGCTGAGTTCGCCGGTGGTGGTGGTGAAGCGTATGTCATGGGTAGCTAGGGCTAGCTTCGTCTCCTTGCTGTCCCGGTTGCTGGCATAAAAATGCTCTAATACCCGTCGCTTGATATGAATGCTTTTACCGATATAGAGGATGGTGTCACTTTTGTCGATAAAATAATAAACGCCGGTGCCCTCGGGCAGTTGCTCGATAACGTTGCGATCAATATGACCGGGGACAGGCATAGTCTAGCGTTTTAATCCGGTGCGTTGGCGTGACACCCATTCACAGTGCTTAGCCAGTAGTGCGTTTGCCTGTAACAAGGCAGGCGTGTTGAGTTGCTTGGCGAGGCTCATTTCATCAAACAGGTCGTGAACGCCAGTATGGCAGAGCCGACAGAGATAAATGCCCTCGGCCATCTGTTTGCGTGTGTAGGTTTTGCGGAAGTATCGGCGGCGGTGCATTTTTTTAGGGATTAAATGGTGGAAAGTCAGATCAACGTTACGCCGGCAAAGCGGGCAGGTGCGCAGCTGTGCCGCTCGTGATACCCGCTGCGCCGGACTAATATTTCCAACGGCGCTGTAAGAATTGGTGGGCTTTAGTTTGGCGCCAGATTGAGAATCAAAGGAGTCAGTCATTACTGCGCTTAGCCAAGCTTAAAGTATAAATATAAATACGTACCTGAGAGACGATTGGTTTTCCACTGCAGATAGATTCACCGGCAAAAAGGGCTTATTAGCTTGAGCTCGTATGAGCACGCTGTCCTGTCGCTTTAGGGAAAAGATGACCTGTTTATCAATCCGTTGCGCGTTAGGCAACGTAAAGTGAAATCAAATACTAATATAATGTTAAGGCGTGTGGTATGTCCAAAGATGTTCTTTATTATGACGGCCTCTGCCCCTTATGCTCGTTTGAGATGCGGAAGCTGGAGGTCCATGCCGACGCTCAATTACAATTAGTGGACATTCATACTCTGACCAACGCCCCGGGTTTGCCGGCTAAACAGGCTTTGTTAACTCGCCTTCACCTCAAGCGTGCTGATGGTCGGCTGCTGATAGGTCTGGATGCGAGTGTGGCGGCTTGGCAGCACACCCGTTTTGGCGTTTTGTATCGTTGGCTACGTTGGCCTGTGATACGAAGTGTCTCGGATTGTATTTACACGGTTTGGGCTCAAGTGCGTTACCGTCGACTTTACCGCGATAAACGGGGTGGTCAGGCGTCATGAAAAGCACGGTAGCGTCTTTACTGACCCAGCAGGCGCAGTGTGTGCTGGCGACTGTCAGAGGTCAACAGCCGGCTCTGCATTTAATGGCCTATGCGTTTTCTTCTGATCTGTGTGAGATTTATCTAGTATCAAAACAGGACACTCAAAAGGTCAAAAATATGCGTGACAGCCCTAATGTCACTTGCCTTTGGGATAACCGCACGGGGAATAACAGTGACCATACCGAAGGGTTTGCCATGAGCGGTTTTGGCAAAGCGCGTGAGTTGACGGGTGACACCGCTCGATCAGTTGCAAGTGTGTTACTTCAGCGCAATGCGACCTTGATGCCGCTGATCGCGGATCCCGGCGCGATCATTATTGCTATTCGCATTGATCGTTACCAGTGGGTTGAAGGCTATATCCGAGCGATGAGCTATCAGCCGGAAAAAGCCTTTAGCCAGTAGCGCTCAAAAGCGGCAAGCCACGTTGTATTGCGCCAGGCCTTCGGCCACGGGGCTGTCAACCGATGAGACGTTATTGCCATCACCCAACAATGGCGAGCATCGCTAAACAGCGATTTTCTGCTCAGTCTCCGGTTCTGACTCTGCGTTACCTAGAAGTTTGCTGATATCTCTTCCCACAAAATAGAGAACCGGCACCAGAAACAGCGTGATGAAAGTGGCAAATAACACGCCAAAGGCGATAGATATCGCCATTGGTTTGACAAATTGTGCCTGCAGAGAGGCTTCTAACTGGATAGGCAGCAAGCCCATGAAGGTTGTCACTGATGTCAGCACGACGGGACGGAATCGACGGACCCCGCCGTCAATGACTGCATCCCGCCAGTGCTGTCCGCCTTGGTTGATGCGCGAGCTGATATGGTCCACGATGACCAAGCTGTCATTGACAACAATGCCGCTCAATCCAATCATGCCGATGGCTGATAGCATGCTCACGCTGTTACCAAAAATGAGATGTCCCAGTATGGCCCCTACCAAACCGAAGGGTATAACCGACATGATGATGAGAGGCAAAGCGTAACTGCGCAATGGCACCGCCAGCGCCGCATAAATCATCAGTAACACCGCGACAAGGCCCAGGCCTAGGGTATTGGTGGTCTCGGCCTGTTCTTCTGCTTCACCGCTTAAACGCGTCGAAACGCCTGGGTGACGAAGTAAAATATCCGGCAATAAGTCGTCAGTAATGGCCCGATTAACCTGAGCCGGCTCAACCCTAGATTTATCGATATTCGCTTCTACGCTGACCACCCTCTGTCGATTGAAGCGATTGATAACGCTGACCCCAACCCGTTCTGTGGCTTCACCAACCACCTCAAACGGCACTTTCCCCCGCCCAGGGATATCGATCCACATAGACCGTAAAGACTCCAGATTAGTTCGCTCCTGGTCAGGAAAGCGCACGTACACCCTGACTTCATCGCGACCGCGTTGCAGACGCTGAATTTCAGCGCCGAAAAAAGCCTGACGCACCTGCTTTGCAAGTTCAACCTGGCCTAGCCCAAGAGCATCCCCTTCGGGGGTAACGCGGATATCAAGCTCTGGCCCACCCGCATCAAAACTGTCCCTGATGTCAAAGACGCCTTCATACGTGAGCAAAGCAGCTTTCAGTTCGCTGGCTGCCCCACGGAGCATATCGAGGTCCTGCCCTGACAGTTCAACATTGACGGCAGACCCCGCAGGCCCCGCATTAGCATCAAAGGTTAGTGACTGTATGCCACTGAGTTGACTCAGACTTTCGCGGATCCAACCCGCGAGCTCAATAGACGTGATAGTGCGCTCGGTGCTTGGCAACAATTCTACTGTTAGCTTTGACTCCGTGTCCTCTGTTGACAGCGACATCAACTCCAGAATGACACCCTCTTCGGAGTTGGTCTGTTTTTGATAGCGCGTGTTCATAGCCATCGCCGCCTGCTCGATACGCAATGTGTAATCGTGGGTTTTCTGCCAGGGGGTACCCTGCGGCATTTTCAGGTTTATAGTGATCGAGTCGGAGGGGATGTTGGGGAAGAACACGAACCTGACAATTCCCGCCGGCACCAGCGCCAAGCAAATCACCAGACCACCTACAAACAGCGCTAACGTGGTATACCGATAATGCACTGCGAGGCCTAATGCAGATCGATAACGGGTATCTGCGAAATGTTGTAGTGCCTTGGCACAGCCCTGCTGCACCGCTGAAAATCTCGCGCGCAGAGTGGTAGAGTCCGTCGGTTTTGCAGATATACGGATATGTCGCAAGTGCGATGGCAGAATCAATTTTGTCTCCAATAACGAAAACAGCAGACTCAACACCACCACGGGTACGATATGCGACAAAAGCATGGCAAAACCTTCCTGTACGAACCAGGAGGGTGCAAATGCCAGCATCGTCGTCATTGCGCCAAAAATGGTTGCCACTGTCACCTTTCTTACGCCTCGTACAATGCTATCGAGCCCTTGGTCCTCCTCTTCCAGCTGGGCATAGGCGCTTTCGGCGGTAACGATGCCGTCATCCACGAGCATGCCCAGCACCAAGATAAACCCAAATACCGAAATGACATTAATAGAAACGGGTAAACCAAACAAGTTGATAACTAAAAGCGCGCCGAGAAAGGAAAAAGGCACACCCAGAATCACCCAAAATGCCAACGACAGATTTAAGAATAATGCGAGGGTAAGCATGACTAATACGGCGCCCTGTAATGCACTTTTTAGCATCAACTGAATCCGTCCATTAAGGATCACGCTTTGGTCAGACCAAGCTGTCAACTCAACGCCCTGAGGCAACTGTGCCTGTTTGCGTTCGACAAACGAGCGTAAATCCTTGGTTATTGCCAGTACGTCCTGATCACCTACTCGGTCCACATCGAGCGTAAGCGCAGGTTTACCGTTGAGGCGGCTGAGCACCGGTTGTTCTTCAAAGGTATCACGCACCGTTGCAACATCCCCCAGCGTCACCCGAGTACCATCAGCTCGGCTAATCAATGTTAGTGCTGCAAAATCATCACCGCTGTAGGCTTGCCCAACAGAGCGAAGAGTGATTGAACCGGTTTTTGTGCGCAGTTTTCCTCCAGGGAGATCACGTGATCGCGCTTGCACAGCGCGTGTTATGTCACTGAAAGACAGACCGTAGCGGCGCAGTTCAGGGTCAGATACTTCTATCGATATCTCATAGTCGCGCGCACCGGTAATCGTAACTTGAGTAATGCCGGGAAGCATTAGTACCTCATCGCGCAGCTGTTCAGCCAGATCCTTTAACTGGCGCTCATCGAGCGCGCCGTAAAGTGTCAGCCGCATCGCTCTAGTCCTGCTGAGTACCTCATTCACTATGGGTTGTTCGGCATCCAGTGGAAAAGCGGCGATGCTGTCCACTCGGGTCTTAATCTGTCCTAGCGCTTTGCCCATAGATGTTCCGGGTTCAAGCTGCACTGTCACTACGCCAGAGCCTTCCCTAGAAACAGAGCGGATCTCATCCACTCCAACGATATCCTGCACCGCTTCCTCAATCTTGCGCACAATACCTTCTTCTACCTCTTCCGGAGAACTTCCGGGGTAGGGAACCGTGATCGTGACGGTATCAGAAGGAAAAGTTGGGAATACCTCCTTGGTAATCCCGCCTACGGAGGCTAAACCACCGACCATAACGACCAACATCAGGAGGTTTGCAGCCACTGAGTTATTGGCCATCCAGGCGATAAGGCCTTTCTCTGATGGGTTTTCCACGCTACTTCGCTACATTCACGGGCATACCTTCCACCATAATATCGAGTCGTGAAAGCACTACCTGGTCCCCGGCAGAAAGTCCGTCACCTGCTATGACGGTGTCCTGGTTTCTGCGTAATACGGTAACTGGCTGTTTACGTAAAATACCCTGCTCAACGACAAAGACCGAGTCATCACCGTACAGCGCCGATCGGGGCAAAGCGACGGCATCAGGAATAGGCTCGCCTTTAATCTCAGCCTCCACAAATAATCCAACAGATAATGGCTTTGGATGCCGACTAGTGTCATAGGGGCTATCGACTTCGGCGACCAAATAGAACACCCTGGTTTGCTCATCAACACGTTGCTCCAGGCGCACCAGTCGTGCCGTCCACTGGGTGTCAGTATTCCCGAACTTGGCTGTCAGTGAAGCCTCTGGCCAGCCGCCATCAGCGAACTGTCCATAGTTCACAAAGCTTACATCGGATGCCAGTAACGGTAACCTGATCTCAACACTGCCGGTACTTAGCAAGCGCATCAGAGCCGAGCCGGCCTGCACGTACTGCCCGAGATCAACCTGCTTACTATCAATAATGGCATCAAAAGGTGCGGCTATTGCCGTGTTTTTGAGGTCCACCTCTGCCTGCCGTAATCTGTCCTTGGATGCCTGGACTTGGGCTTTGGCCTCATCAATCGCGGCGCGCATTACCACTACCTGAACCTCTGCCAGAGACAACTCAGCACTGGCCACTCCCGCTTGTGCCCCCGATAACGCAACTTCATAATCTATAGGGTCAATGCTTAACAGTGTCACTCCCTGCAATACTGCCCCTCCCTCGACAAATTCCGGCGCTACTTTGATAACTCGCCCCGATACCTCGCTGACCAGCTCGATATCGTGTTTAGAGCGCACGGTTCCTCTAGACAATATGGTGACCGCAACCGCCCCGGGTGCCACTGTCAGAACATCAACGAGTGGCGCCACCACCACATCATCGCGCTGTGGCAATTCTGATCTGCTGGCAATCATAACAAAAGCAACCGCGATACAAGCCGCCAACACCAGCAGCGGCAAACCGCGCCTCAACCCTTTTTTCTGCATTGGTATCTATCCGATTTAGTTGGTCCAGCGTAGGCGGGTAAGCTGCTATTTGAGTCGCATTTTATGGCAGGACAAGTTCTTTATGCATCCGCTGTCAGCGCCAATGATGATTATAAACACATTAAACCCTAGCGTCTGAATTAAACATTCGATTTCAATCCGATTTGTGCGCTTGGAGAGGTGCCACCCCAACATGGACTTCCTTGGGGTCGCTGGTCCTCTGCACATTGATACGGCTTTTGGTGAGGAGGACGGTGCCCGGTGCCTGGGATGCCCATGGGTTGCCAAAACCCTGACAGGGTGCGGGCATCGATGTGAGGGCTGTCAGAGAATATAGCTGATGCTTTTTCGCTTCTTGTGGGGATACTCGCAAAGCGTATTTGCAGGCACACGCTTGACTGTGTCAGCGGGTTTTGGGATGCTCACAGTACAAGCATGGTACTCCAATGTAGCAGTGGCCCATGTATCTCTTTGTGAGCCAGCCCATTGATTGCCACGATAGCTAACAATGATAAATCTCACTATTTAGCCCAACCCTTTGGATAGCCTCGGATGAAAATATTTTCTCGTGTAGCGCTGGTCTTTGTGGTTTTAGTGTGCAGCTCCTGTGCGCGTGATGAAATGACTATGGAGGTGGAGGGAACTGCCTACAATGCTTTGCCGGGGCAGACCCAAGGTGATCCAGAAATCGGTGCATGGGGAGACAAGCTCGACATCAATATCCCTTCCATTGCTGTGTCGCGCGATTTAATCGGAATTGGATTGGTGCATAATGCAAAGGTCAGGATTGAAGGTTTTCCTGAATACTATCTGGTGCGCGACAAGTTGAATAAGCGATTTACTAAACGAATTGATATTTTTATGGGATCAGACCGCGACGCAGCCATAGAGTTTGGGAAGAAAACCGTTCGCATCTTCTGGACTCCCGCCTCCGCAGAAAAATAAAAAATATGGCGCCGGCTATTGATCAGCACGCATAGCTGTTTGAAGTGCTAGATAGAGTTGGCGGCAGGGGTTATAGGCTTTCTATATTTACCAAACAGTGCTCGGCCCGCACTAAAATATCGCGCTTTACGTTTGAATCCATCTTCTCCCAGGTTCTATAAGCCATTGCTGTTCGCGGGTTGCGAGAAAATTTGTCGCCGTGGCGCTGCATAAAATGCCAATACAGGCTGTTAAAGGGGCAGGCCTGTTCAGTAAAACGCTCTTTAACACTGTAATGACAGTCGCCGCAGTAATCGCTCATCTTATTGATATAACTACCACTCGCGGCATAGGGCTTGGTGGCAACGAGGCCTCCGTCAGAAAATTGACTCATGCCCCTAGTATTGGGCATCTCTACCCACTCAACAGCATCAATATAGATGCTCAGATACCAGTTATCAACCTGATCAGGATTAACGCCTGCAAGCATCGCAAAGTTTCCGGTCACCATCAGCCGCTGAATGTGATGCGCGTATGCATAATCCAGTGATTGGTCTACGGCTTGATGCATACACGCCATTTTTGTTTTTCCTGTCCAATAGTACTCAGGCAGATCACGCTGAGCATTGAGCTCGTTGTGTTGAGCATAATCCGGCATATTAGACCAGTAGACAGCCCGGATATATTCCCGCCAACCTAGAATTTGGCGCACAAAACCTTCAATCTGCGCCAAATCAACGCTGGAGTCTGTCCGCTCGAAATACTCGATGGCGGTTTCAATGACTTGCAGGGGGTGCAGCAGCTTGCTGTTCAGCGCAAAGGATATCCGCGAATGATAAAGGCTCCAGCGGTTTTCACCGTGTCGAGTCATCGCATCTTGAAAACGGCCGAAATTTGGTAGGCAGTGCTGACAGAAAAAATGCAGCAGCTGCATGGCCTGATGCTGGTTGATAGGCCAAGGTAAACTCTCAGCCGCTTTCCCTAAAGACTTTATCTGATGTTTTTCGATGCGCCGCAAAATGTCGCCGACATCATTATTAAATAGTAACGGTTCCGGCACAACTGCAAGGTCTGCGGGCTTCAGCTTTTTCCTGTTATCACCATCAAAATTCCAACGATCGCCAAGGGGTTGATCTGCCGCCATCAGAATATTAAAACGTTTGCGCATCTTGCGGTAGAAAGATTCCATGCGGTTATGTTTGCCCGCGTTGATATACTTGCCGATTTCGTCCTTCGGTAGCAAGAAATGCTCGCTGTCATAACAGGTTATGCACAGCTCGGGACCTAAATCTAAGTTCCGCATCTCCTCTGTTAAACGAAACTCGTCAGGAGCTTGATAGTGGAAATTTTCGACCCCGTGGCGCTCACACAAAGAACGGATCATATGGCTGAGGTTTTCGTACTGAACCGTCTCGTCTAGGGTGCAGTGCTGAACCGTATGGCAGTCTGCCCCTAGAGATTGAGCGAAATCAGCCATGGCAGCAAAGAAACTGCAAAGCTTCTGGATGTGGTGGGTAACATAAGTGGCCTCTTGGTGTAGCTCAGCAATCACATAGAGGACGCCATCATCCTTGCTTTTATACCAAGAGTGTTCGCGATTCAGTTGATCGCCGAGAATAAGTCTAATGGTGTGGAACTTGCTCATATTTTAGCTGCCGTAACAGTGTCGAGAATAGGCCAGTCTGCAGCATCCACTGAGTCCAGTACCGAAGAACAATTCTCGCCATCCCATTTATGTATGAAAAGATTATCTGGATCGTAAATTTTTGTCTGCTTGGCGAGATCAAATTGACGGTGGCCTCTGGGGTCCGCGCCCACTCCGGCCAAGTACTGCCAGTTACCCCAATTAGACGCGACGTCATAGTCGATCAGCTGCTGTTCTAAATAGGCAGCTCCATAGCGCCAATCGAGATTGAGTTCATGCACAAAGCAACTAGCAACCAGTTGACGACCACGATTCGACAAGTAACCGCTGCTGTTAAGCTGCTTCATGCAGGCGTTCACGATAGGGTAGGGCGTGTTGCCTTGGCACCATTTTTGATAGCGCTCGGCATAAAAACTCGTGCCTGGCTTGTGCTGTTTAATGCCACTAAAGGAAAATAATCGAACGCCGTACTTCAGGGCATAGTATTGAAAATAGTCACGCCACAAAAGTTCAAAATAGATCCAATAAGTCGAATCGTTCTTCTCTACGAACTGCTCATACCCTTTGAGCGCTTTCATTACTGTCCTTGGAGACAGGTTGCCGTTGGCTAGCCACGGACTGAACTTCGTTGAATAGTCCATGCCGTCTAACCCATTCCGTGTTGTTTTATAGCTGCTGGCTAAATCTTTAGCGAAGTATCCCTGCAAATGCTCGATTCCATTATGCTCACCACCGCTGAATAAAGGGCTCGGGTTAGGCATAAATGCCGGAAATAGTCGCAGCCACTCACTGGCTGTCGCATTCGCTGGGCGTCGCGGCAGTGAGTCCGGTGCTATTAATGGCTCACTGATCTCAATGGGCTCTACTTTACGACGAAACTTAGAAAAACTATCAGGCAGCTCGTCTACCGGAAAAGGCAATTGCAGAGAGCTAATCAAACTGCCACCGCTTATTTGACTGAAAGTAATCAGAGGATAGCGGTCCCTTAGCAGTTTCCAGACCTCATTAACGCCATAATCTGCGCTAGAAGTCCCGTAGATTGCTCCAATATCATGGCGCGTGATGAGCTGTGCAATCGTTTCCAGGGCAGGTGCATAGATGACGTCGAGTTGTTGGCCTAGCGTCCTCAGGCTGCTATCTAACCCTATGAGGCTTTCTTGGAGAAACTGTAGCCGATGATCTGACAACGAATTTGGAGATTTCCTTCCGTGAGAGATCGGCGGCAAGCAGTAAATGCAAATCAGACGATCTACTTCCTGAGAGGCTTGCACAAGCGCGGGGTTATCGACGACGCGTAAATCGGTGTGAAACCAAAATAGACCAACCTTATGCATAAACGCTACTTTTCTATAGATGTGTGGGTTGCGATGTTAGTGCCGTATCTACTGACAATACCGTACGCGATCTAAATGTCTTTGGATCAACTTTTAGAGACGTATTGGCAAGCTACCTGCTGTGCACTAGACAGCCTGAGTCTGGCGTCTCCGGTCATCGAGCTATTCCGGTTCTTCAGTGCACAGAGCCTTATACAACATAGGTGAACTGACACTCAGTCACCGACAATGCCGTACGCCTAATTTATTTGTTAGTACTCCTGCGTCATTACACCGTGACACACTCTCTTTGTCGTGTCTGCCACTGCTCGTCTATATAGACCGCTGCTGATATTGAAGGCTCTATGGTGCCTTTTATTAAATCTGCACCGCGCTCTGCAAGCATCATGGTTGGTGCATTCAGATTACCGTTGGGCACCGTGGGGAACACCGACGAGTCAATAATTCGTAAGTTTCTTAAGCCTCTTACTCTAAGATCTGGATCTACAACGGCCATAGCATCGGCACCGATTTTACAGGTGCCCGCAGGATGGTAGGCACTATCAACTGACTCTCGTATAAAGGCATCAATTTGCTCATCAGTTTGCACCTCAACCGAGGGCTGAATGACATCGCCTCGGTAAGCATCCATCGCCGGTTGGCGCATAATTTCTCTGGTTAAATGCACACAGTCACGAAAGCCTTGTCTGTCGTGTTCTGTTGACAGATAGTTGAACAGTATTTCTGGATGCTGATTTATATCGGCTGAAGTCGCTCGCACATGACCGCGGCTCGTGGCCTTATTATGACCAACATGTACCTGAAATCCATGGCCTTTAAATGCCACGCCGCCATCATAGGTGATAGCACCGGGTAAAAAGTGATATTGAATATCTGGCCACTGAATTCCCGCTCTAGATCGAATAAAAGCGCAGGATTCAAAGTGATTCGTGCTGCCTAGGCCAGTTTTAAACAACAGCCATCGTGCCCCGATCAAAGCCCTGTTAAAAAAACCCAGTTGGCTGTTGAGGCTTATAGGCTGTTTACAGCGATACTGAAAGTTAAACTCCAAGTGATCTTGTAGGTTCTCACCGACTCCAGACAGCTCATGCACTAAGTCTATTCCGGCCGCCTGCAACGTTGCCTTCGGTCCTACGCCCGATACCTGCAGTAAATGTGGCGATCCGATTGCCCCTGCACAGAGAATTACCTCGCGTCGCGCGTTAAATTGAAAGGTTGAGCCTCCAAATTCGCACAGAATCCCCGTCGCTGTTTTTTCTGAAAATTGAATCTTTTTGACTAAAGCATGCTTTAACAGGGTCAAGTTCTTGCGCATTTTCGCTGCTTTTAAATAAGCATGACTTGTGGAAGCTCGAACGCCTTCATCCACATTCATAAATTTTTGCCCAAATCCTTCTTGTCGGTAGCCGTTGTAATCCTTTGTTTCACGATAGCCTGCATTGACCCCAGCATCGATAAAAGCTCTGTAGAGTGGGTTGCTCATGTTATTGCCACCGCTAATGGCCACAGGTCCATCACAGCCAGCATATTCGCTGCTGACGCACTGATGATTTTCTAGTTTTTTGAAGTAAGGCAAGCAGCTTTGGTAATTCCAGCCGACGGCGCCAAGAGACTCCCATTCGTCATAGTCATGTGCGTGGCCTCTGACGTAAACCATCCCGTTTATTGATGAAGTTCCGCCGAGCACTTTTCCTCGGGGACAATTCATTCGTCGGTTGTTTAAGTATGGCTCCGGGGCAGACGTGAAGCCCCAATTGTACTTCTTGCTGTTCATTGGAATACCCAGTGCCGAAGGCATACGAATAAAAAGACTACGATCGCTGCCTCCGTATTCAATAAGCAATACCGTGCGGCGTGGGTCTTCGCTAAGGCGAGACGCAACGATTGCCCCGGCAGAGCCAGCGCCTATAACGATATAGTCGTAATCTTTTACTGTTTTCATTATTCCCATGATCTCAAATTTTAGAGCTATCGTTCGCGCAAGTAATGCTGTCACGGAGTTTGCTTCTGTTCTTGAACACCAGGATATAGATAGCGATATATAGTCCAATGACGACTAAACCTACCCACTCAATTTTAAGCGGCGTCAACTGGTATAGCAGTACCAGAGACCCGATTAATAAAAAGTTTCCACTAACGTATTGTGCTAGTCCGAGTTTCTCTATGTTGAAACCCAGATTGTCGGTATACAGACGGATAAGCGAGTCCAGTGAGTTAATGACGAAAATAATTCCGAGGATTACCATCGCCCAGCGCAATAGTCCTGCGACAGCAATGCCATTAGAAAAATAGTAATAGAGTGTTGAAAACCAGAGTGCTATAGCAACGGACGGGATCACCAATAAAGCGACTAACAACTGCCAGGTTTTCATCCCGCTGACAAATCTTGCTACAAACTGGCCGATCATAATGCTCCACGCAAACCACCAGAACAAATACCAGCCGTGATAGTCACTGATAGGGCCGACAAAGCGATGAATGTTTTTAAAATAGCCCGTTAGGTTAGATAATGATTCTATGTAGGCTGAGACCGATGCTCCAGATGCCCCCAGCATTACTAGCGTTAGTAGTATAAATAATGCGCTAGATGCGATGCTGAGCAATTTTATATAACGGACATGAGTGCTCGAACAAACTGCCATAAAAATGATTAAACCCACCAAGAGGTATTGCTGTAGAGGGGAGATTCCATCGATATAAGTGGGCGCGTAACTGAGAAAAAGATACGCTGTAAATGCACAGGTGGAAATAATAATTAGGTTGTTAATCCAACGGATAGGCCGGTATTGAAACAGACCTAGTTTGGGCTCAACAATGCAAAAATAGAAGGTGGTTAAAAAATAGAAGGCCCAAACCAAAAAGCCCCAAAAACCGAATTCAATCGCCAGCGGATTGGTGAAACTGTAGTCATCTTCAGTGGCATATATTGGGAATTCGACAAGAGGAAACATGATCAAGCCAACATCTAGTCCAGAGGTGAATAAAATCGCTGAAAACGCTAGCAGCGACACCGGTGTTTTTCCAACACACCTGACGTTGCCCCATCTCACGCAGATAAAAACAGATGTTAACAACGTTATTGCAATTGCTACTGGAAGTATTTCGTACATCCGGATCCCGTCTATTGGACCGCAGTGGCTGTGTTATTGGCCGGCGGATACATTTGTTTATAAGCTGTTTTAGTATATAGCACTGTTGTTAATGAAAGTGAGGAATGGGAAAGTAAAAGGCGAGTGGCGAAAATATAGTTGTTAAAAAATCGTGATCTTAGGGCCATATGGTCTGGCTACGCTCCGAGTGTGATCGCTTGTAAGATGCATAGTGCCGTACAGGCAAGATAGTCTGCGTCTACCTGCTGCAGTGGCTTATCAGGCCACTGGCACGTCTCGTTCATGGTTCAAGTTAATTTATTTGTAGGGTGTGTGGGTGTTCTGAGAAGCGCCTTTGGGGTGCCAATGTCTTGGGTCCAGTTGATAATACTGGCAAAGCTCGTTATATAGCTCAGGGCGTGTTTCATACAATTGGTGTGGTTCTTCAAAAAAAGTCTCGGTGGCGACCGCAAAAAATTCTGCTGGATTAGTAGCGCCATAGGTATCCATGACTGTCGTCTGGTGCCTCCGGCTACGCTCTCTCAAATCCTCGAAGTTTTCCATAAACACTTGAGACCAAGATTTATAAGTATTGTGGCGTAGCCGTGGTGCTCCATTAGTCGTACCGGACTCGGCATCCAGCTGGTGAGCGAACTCATGCAATACCACGTTGTGACCGTCTGTGAAGTCTGTCGCGCCACTTTCAACGTCATCCCAAGAAAGAATGACTCGACCGCTGCCCCATGACTCTCCTAATACATGGTGTTCTGAGGATTTCACAACCCCATCTGGCTGAAGCTCCTCGCGTGTTACTCGAAATGCAGACGGGTAAATAAGCACGGAGGATAGCTTAGGATAGACTGCCCAGCCGTGATTCAGCAGCAGAAGGCATGCCTCTGCTGCAATGATGACTCGCATCTGGTCGGTCACGACCAATCCGGCACATCCGTAAAATCGTTTACGAGCGAGGAACACCAGAATAAGTTGACGCAGCCGATGCTGTTCTTGCAAGGATAGGCAAGAATAGACCGCTAGCGCTTCCGTCAGATAGGCGAGCCATTCCTCAGGAAAAGGGCGGCTGCGAACCCACTGGTCTCGCCATTTCATATAATAGAAGTAAACGAAAATGGCGGCGATGACGGCCACTAACGGTAATAGCGCAATCATTTTTTTCCCTTGTAGTGATGTAAGACGGCCGCAAAGGCCAGAGCCCGACAGGCAGTTATTGACAGCTTTAACGCGAACATACGAGCTGCATGACATTTGATATTACCACCGATGGGATTCTCCGTAAGATTTAGCTTGTGGCCCAAGGAAAGCTCTGGTTTTGCAGCGGCTGCAGTCGTTGTGATTCGATTCTTAACAAGAATGGGAATCATTTGCATTTAAAAAGTGATTGGGATATGGTTGATCCAACTGTGACTACCTTAGGAGATAAGATATGAAGTTCAACTTTTTGTGTGCCAATCATCGCGAGTGGCTGCGCGGAAGACCTGATCAGGCTTTGCACTGGTGCGCTAACTCTTATGATACCGGTCGGTCGCTGTCTGAAGGGGAGCACTGGGACGAGGCGCTAGTCCATATGGGGTGTGCGTTTGAGACAGCGGAAATTATCCTGACAACTCGGGCGATTGAGCCTATTACCGGCCTAGAATGGTTTATACAGACCCTAGTTGGGCTTACACAGGCGCTTGAGAAAAGCGGCCGTGCCGATGCTGTCACGGAAATCCGTCAGGCCGCAATTTTTCGGCTGCGTAATGAAGCGATGTTAAACATGTCGCCCGAGTTTGAAGCGCGCATTTACATGCATATTATGCGTCTAAATTCGCAAAACAGGCAGCATACTGTTACGCCACGAAGGTCTCGCCCAGCACCCACTCGGGTCGAGATGACTCCGGAAGAAACGGTTTATCACTAGTCGCGGGGGGCGCAATAAATGAGAGTATTCAATGCTGAAATTGCAGGCACAGTAGTAGTCGCTGATAGCAGGCAGGCCTGTGATCGTGGCAGCAGCGGCAGCGATAATCTGAGCTGTTCGCCCGGCAAGTCTAAGGAGCATCAGTTTATTCGTCTTGAAATACGGTCGGAGACTCTGAGTTCCTTAATCCAGAACAGAGCCATAATGATCGAAGACCTGTGTGGACTGGATAGAAATGCAAAGCATTATCTGCAGAAAGTCCTTTTGGACACGCTGTTGCGATAACCATAAGAGCACCAAATCAAGGCAGGAAAAAAGCTAGTGGGGACGTCGTGTGCAGCCTATAAATGGAAAAAATGATAACAACTATGGCCTATCGCGTATCGATGACGAGGCCTATCACGCCCATGCGTGGCGTGTAAGTTTGCGGCGACACGGCAAGGGATATGTGAAAAATTTTCCGGACCGCAAACATGGAGGGCAGCTGGCGGCTTTGCAGGAGGCTAGGCGCTACCGCGACCATATTGTTTGTCAGAATCCGCCTATAACACGATCGGAGTTTTGCTGCATCAAACGGTCCAACAATACATCGGGTATTAGCGGGGTTTGCACCTACGCTAAGCGCTACAAGCGCCGCGATGGCAGCATCAAAGAAAGCTGGTATTGGGAGGCGAGCTGGCCCGATGATTATGGTGCAAGTATTAAGAAAGTATTCGCTGTTAACAGTTACGGCGAGGAAATGGCGAAGCAGTTGGCTATTAATGCAAGACAAGTTGGCCTAGCCATGCTTAAAGGTGTTTTTTGGCGCTCCGAGCGGGGATCATTGATTGATCATGCAGCAGGCGACGTTGCAGCACCTATGGATTCGCTTCATAACGTGGCCTAAACGCATGCTCACGAAGAATACGTTACCGTTGATTCGTCAGGCGCAATAGAGAGCGCATTTTTTGCATTGCTGCCCGCACGATTCATTGCAGAGAGAGTCGACGTCTTCCGGCACCGCGGCATAGCGAAATACAGGGAGAGGGCAGAGAAGCGGAAGGCTGGCTCCCTCTTCTTGCCAAGTGAAGATTTTGCCTTAAGGTAATTGTGTGTTGCCCATTAAGTCGCGATCAATTTCACGTGCGGCTTCGCGTCCTTCATTGATCGCGCGAACCACAAGGTCTTGGCCCCGTCGGCAGTCAGAAGCAGCGTAGACTTTTGACACGCTGGTGCGATAATCCTGCTTTGTCGCTTTGAAATTGCCTCGTCCATCAATATCCATGCTAAGTGCTTCGTTGATGTAGTGCTCTGGCTGTAAAAATCCCATCGATAACATGATGAGGTCTGCCTCCCAAGTCTTCTCACTACCCGGAATTTCTTTTAGCTGATCATCGACGTTCACTGTGACAATACCGGTCAGATTGCCCTGATCGTCTTTAACGAATTCCTTGCTCATAATGGAATAGACCCTCGGGTCATCTCCAAATTTTTCTTCTGCCTCGGCATGGCCATAATCGACGCGATAGATACGCGGCCAAAGCGGCCAGGGGTTATTGTCGGCGCGTTCAGCGGGCGGCTTCGGTAAGAGCTCAAAGTTCACCAGTGATTTGCATCCGTGGCGTAAGGACGTGCCTATACAGTCAGTACCCGTGTCACCACCGCCAATGACAATAACATTTTTGTCTTTTGCTGAAATATAATTATCGTCTTCCAGTCCCGAATCGAGGAGACTCTTGGTGTTGGCGGTCAGGAATTCCATCGCCAGGTGCACACCTTTTGCATCGCGTCCTGAAATGGGCAGGTCGCGCGCCAGTGTCGCTCCAGTGGCGAGCAGTACTGCATCATTTTCTGCAACAAGTGTGGCGGGATCTATATCTTTTCCAACATTGGCATTGACGATGAACTCGACACCTGCATCACGCATAAGCTGTACACGACGTTCAACCACATCTTTGTCGAGTTTCATGTTAGGAATACCGTACATCAAAAGACCACCGAGTCGGTCGGCCCGCTCGTAGACGGTGATCTTGTGCCCGGCTGTATTTAATTGCTCCGCTGCAGCTAGCCCACACGGGCCAGAGCCGATGATGGCGATACTTTTGCCTGTACTGTCACCGGCTACTTTTGGCGTTACCCAGCCCTCGTCAAAGCCCCGATCAATGATGGCACATTCAATATTTTTGATGGTAACCGCCGGGCTTGTGATACCAAGTACGCACGCACCCTCGCAGGGCGCAGGGCATACGCGGCCCGTAAATTCAGGGAAATTATTGGTTGTGTGTAGGCGATCAAGAGCGTCCTGCCACCGTCCGTTGTACACCAGATCATTCCACTCCGGGATGAGGTTATACACCGGACAGCCATTGTTTGATTGGCAAAAAGGCACGCCGCAGTCCATGCACCGAGCGCCTTGTGTCTGAAGATGCGAGTCGTTGTGCTCGGTATAGAGCTCTTTGAAATCGATAATACGCAGGGCGGGATCACGATATGGCTCGGTCTCTCGAATGTATTCTTTAAATCCGGTTACTTTTCCCATAATCAATAGTCTTCCTAGGAACCGACTGCTGCGGTTGCTATATTTTCTCGTGACATCTCTTCAAGAACCCGTTTGTAGTCAGTTGGCATGACCTTAACGAATCGAGTGAGCTCAGTTTTCCAGTTGTTTAGAATATTCTCCGCCACTGCAGATCCAGTGTGCTTTTTGTGGTTTTCTATAAGAGTGCGCAGCTCAGTGATATCCTCATCAGCTTTCATCTCTTCAAGTTCGAAAGTCTCCGAGTTACACATGCGCTCGAAATCTCCGTCCTTGTTCCACACATAAGCAATGCCTCCACTCATCCCAGCCCCGAAGTTTCTACCTGTTTTTCCCAGCACCACTACGCGTCCACCGGTCATGTATTCACAGCCGTGGTCGCCAATACCTTCGACGACAGCAGTGGCGCCGCTGTTGCGAACACAAAAGCGTTCCGCTGCGATGCCGTTGAAGTAAGACTCGCCAGAAGTTGCGCCGTACATTATAACGTTACCAACAAGGATATTGTCCTCGGGCTTAAATGTACTAGATTTTGGCGGATAGACAATGATTCTGCCCCCCGACTGACCTTTTCCGACATAATCGTTACAGTCGCCCTCAACTTCCAAAGTAATGCCCTTGGCTAACCACGCGCCAAGGCTTTGTCCTGCTGAACCGTTGAGCTTAATATGGATAGTGTCATCAGGCAGGAGCTTTCCGTTCGTCGCTTTGGCAACTTCGTGCGACAGCATAGTGCCGACAACTCGGTTAATATTGATAATCTCATGTTCGATATGGACTCTCTCGCCGCTCTTTAGCGCCGGCTGTGCCAGTTCGATCAGAAGGTTATCAAGGGCCTTGTCGAGGCCATGATCCTGCTCGATTGTTTGATAGACCTCCGTTCCCTCGTAAACGATCTCTGCGGGGGTAAGAATGCTACTGAAATCAAGGCCGTTGGTCTTCCAATGGTCAACTGCATGGCGCATTTCCAAAAGGTCCGCGCGTCCGACCATCTCGTTAACAGTTCGAATTCCAAGACTGGCCATTATTAGGCGAAGCTCCTGGGCCACCATAAAGAAATAGTTCACTACAGAATCTGGGCTACCAGAAAATTTCTTGCGCAGCTCTGGATCCTGCGTGGCAATTCCAACAGGGCAGGTATTCAGGTGACATTTGCGCATCATAATGCAACCCAGTGTCACTAGTGGTGCGGTGGCAAAGCCTATCTCTTCTGCGCCCAATAGCACCGCTATAGCAATATCGCGCCCCGTCTTTATTTGCCCGTCTGTTTGCAGGACGACACGTGACCGCAAATTGTTCTTCACAAGTGTCTGATGGGTCTCCGCAATACCGAGCTCCCACGGCAGACCTGCGTGTTTAATCGAGGTGATGGCAGATGCGCCGGTACCGCCGTCATGTCCGGCAATTACCAGGTGATCCGCTTTTGCCTTGGTAACGCCGGCAGCAATGGTTCCTACTCCGATTTCGGAACCGAGTTTGACACTGATTCTTGCACTAGGATTAGCATTCTTCAAATCATGAATCAGCTGCGCGATATCCTCGATAGAGTAAATGTCATGGTGTGGCGGCGGGCTTATAAGGCCCACGCCGGGCGTTGAGTGCCTGATATCGGCAATCGTCTGATCTACCTTTTTACCGGGAAGTTCTCCGCCCTCTCCTGGCTTCGCACCTTGAACAATCTTTATCTGCAGTTCGTCGGCATTCGTGAGGTACCAGATGGTGACACCAAAGCGGCCGGAAGCGACCTGTTTAATCGCCGAACGCTTTGAATCGCCATTGGTCATCGGTGTAAAACGTGCGACGTCTTCACCTCCTTCACCCGTGTTCGATTTTCCGCCGATGCGATTCATTGCAATCGCCAGCGTCTCATGACTTTCGGCCGAAATAGAGCCGAAGCTCATTGCTCCTGTGCAGAATCGTTTGACGATTTCTGATGCCGGCTCAACCTCATTGATATCGCATGGATCACTGGCTTTTTTGAAATCCATCAGTCCGCGGAGAGTGGAACGCTGGGTGGAATCCGTATTCGCATGATCGGCAAATTTCCAGTACGCCTCTTCATCATTAGTCCGACTCGCGATCTGCAGGTTAGAAATGGTTTCAGGATCCCACATGTGAGTATCACCGCCACGACGCCAGTGAATCTCGCCAGGGTTCGGCAGGACGGGAATCAGGTTCTGATCACGCACTGGGAAGCCGATTTCATGACGTAGTTTCATCTCTTCAAACAGGACCGTAAAATTGACGCCCTGCACACGACTAGCAGTACCCATGAAGCATCGATCGATGATTTCATCGGCGAGACCAACGGCTTCAAAAATTTGTGCACCTTTATAAGACTGCAGAGTAGAGATGCCCATTTTGGCCATCACCTTCAACATGCTCTTGCCGACGCCCTTCTTGTATCCCTTCACAATTGAAGAACTGTTGGGAAAGATATTTTTGTTTAACAGGCCGTCTTGCAAAGACTGCCAAATGGCTTCAAAGGCAAGATAAGGATTAATCGCATCAGCGCCATAGCCTACTAATAGGCAGTGGTGGTGAACTTCTCGCGCTTCACCTGTTTCCACAATGATGCCGATGCGGGTGCGCTCATGGCTAGCCACCAGGTGATGGTGAACGGCACCGCAGGCGATTAGAGCGCTCAAGGCCATACGATCCGCACCAATATTGCGGTCTGAAAGGACTACGAAAGAGTAGCCGTCTCTGATGGCCTGTGAGGATTCCTCGCAAATCCGGTCAATCTGCGCCAACATACCGGCACAACCGCTAGCCTTCTCAAAAGTGATGTCGATGGTTTTGGTTGTCCAGCCATCTCGGTCGATATCTCTGATGCTGGTAAGCTCATCGTTAGAAATGATGGGGTGATGCAGCTCTAACCGATGGACATGTTCCGGTGTTGTCTCCAGCAAGTTTCTCTCAGGCCCAATAAAGCATGTGAGAGACATAACAACTTCTTCACGAATAGAGTCTATCGGTGGATTCGTGATCTGGGCAAACAACTGCTTGAAGTAGTCGTAAATCATACGCGACTTATCAGACAGACAAGCCAGTGCGCTGTCATTGCCCATCGAACCGAGAGGATCCCTAGCTTCAGAGACCATGGGCAGAAGCATAAACTGCATGGTTTCAGTGGTGTAGCCGAATGACTGCATGCGTGCCACCAGCGTTTCAGGTTCGTAATGCAGCTCTGCATGGTCCGCGGGTAGATCAGACAATTCCAATTTCTGCTGTTCTAGCCAATCACCGTAAGGACGCTGTTTCGCGAACTCCATTTTTAATTCTTCGTCGGGGATAAGACGTCCGGCGAAAAAATCGACTAGGAACATTTTCCCGGGCTGTAATCTGCCTTTTTCTTTGATATTTGATGGGTCGATTGGAAGCACACCCACTTCAGATGCCATGATGACCTTGTCGTCATGTGTTAGGTAATATCTGGATGGCCTCAGCCCATTGCGATCAAGTACCGCACCGATGTAATGGCCATCAGTGAACACGATTGACGCTGGCCCATCCCAGGGCTCCATGAGAGCGGAATGGTATTCATAAAAATCCCGCTTTTCTTTGGGCATGTTCTTATCAGATTGCCAGGCCTCAGGAATCATCATCATGATAGATTCTTGAAGCGTTCGTCCTGACATGAGGAGAAATTCCAGCACGTTATCAAACGAACCCGAATCGGAAAAATCTGGCTCAACGATGGGGAATAAATCGCTGATATCGTTACCAAAGCGCTCACTGGCGGCAACGCCCTGACGCGCTGTCATCCAGTTCTTATTGCCGCGCAGCGTGTTAATCTCGCCATTATGGCTCATGAAGCGATTAGGCTGTGCTCTATCCCAAGATGGAAAGGTATTGGTTGAGAATCTAGAGTGCACCATAGCAAAGTGGCTTTCATAGTCGGCATCTTCAAGGTCCGGGTAGAACGGAAAAAGTTGGGCAGGTGTTAGCATGCCCTTATACACAAGAATTCTTGAGTTGAGGCTGCACACATAGACCAGTTCACCCGGATGGCTGATGTTCGCCGCGCGAATGAATCGTTTGCGTGCAAAATATAGCGCGTGATCGAGCGTGTGGTCGCCAGAAGTGCCGCCGCTGACAATGACCTGCTCGATGCAGGGCATGGCGTCTCGTGCCGCGGGCCCTATGTTAGCTTCATCAGGCAGCACTGGCACCAAACGGTAACCCAACGGCGTAAGGCCTACCTTAATGATTTCAGCATCGAAGGCTGCCTTCAAGGCGATGCGTTTGGCTTCATCATGCGGCAAAAAGACGTTTCCGACCGCATAGGCCCCTACGTCGGGCAGTTTGATACCCCAATCAGCGGTCACTTTTTGCATAAATTTGTGGGGAATGGCGGTCATGATGCCAGCGCCATCGCCAGTATTCTCTTCGAATCCGCAGCCGCCACGATGATCCATCCTGGAGTTGATATGGTAGGCGTCGGTTAGGATTTCATGACTGGGGGTGCCCTTGACATGAGCCACGAAGCCAACGCCACAGGAGTCCTTCTCGAGAGCAGGGTCGTAGAGACCATGCTTAGCGGGAAACCCGGTTTTGCCATCGATTCTTTTGTTCATCATGCCGTTAACTCATTTGGTAGTGCGATATCAAACCGCAAGATAATTTTGCCCAGCAAAAGAAAGCGCTCATGGCTGCCTGGACGGGGGCTTTCGCTCCTCAGTCTCTTGCCAACTATAAACGGTATTTGTTCACAATTGAGCAGGGTGGGGACAATACCACCCGACGGATTAATGTCAATAGTTTGCCTGCTCAAGAGACGGAATAAAATTTCTCAACACATTGTATTTAAACACTATTTTTTGGGAAGGACCTGAGCGGAAAATCGCAGTTAAAGAATCTGCCTCGTTGCATCGGCTGAGTACGCCTAAATACGATGTAAAAAGAAGCAACTGTGAAATTGAAATCCAATTTCCCGCGTTCTCATGCTTCTACCGCGTCTATCGTTTAATGATAGCGGTAGCAGGCGGCTCGAACAACCTTCTGAGCACAGGATTCAGCCACTGTACCGGCACAGTGCTCACTGTGCCGGTACAGTGCGTATCGCGATGAGGTGAAAGGTTTTGATCCCCTAAGAATGGAAGGCGTAACGCACGGGCATCGACTTTAGGCCACCGACAAAAATTGCCTGAACCCACTCCGGATCTGCAGCGAATTCAATATGGCTGAGTCGCGGTAGCAATTCCTTAAAAAACGATTCAACTTCCAGTACTGCCAGGTGTTGGCCAAGGCACATGTGTCCTCCAAAGCCAAATGCCAGTTGATTTTGGTTGTCACGTTCTATGTCAAAGGTATCGGGGTTTTCGATAGCATCGTCGTCTCGATTAGCGGATGGGTACCACAGGCACAAGTTGTCTCCAGCTTTGATGGTTTTTCCGCGCAGGACAATGTCTTCAGTAGTAGTGCGCATCATGTGACGCACGGGAGATACCCAGCGAATCATTTCTTTGGCAGCCTGTTTCGCAAGCTCTGGGTGTTTGCGCAGTTTTGCTAGCTGCTCAGGGTGCTCAAGCAAGGCCTTCATTCCACCGCTAATCGTGGCTGAGGTGGTATCGTGCCCCGCCGTTGCAGTGATGATGAAGTAGCTGATTTGATCCAGTTGCTCCATGGGCTCTCCGTCAACGAGAGCATTAGCTAAGATAGAGGCCAGGTCCCCGCAGGGATTTTTTTTGCGGTCCTCCACCACGGCAGTAAAGTAGTTGAAAAAATCCATCAGCACTGCAAGACCGTCACCCACATCGCCTCCCCTCGATTGAGTGGGGTCTTGGCCGCCAAACAATTCCTGAGTCAGTTTTAGCATCATGGCCTCCTCTTCGGGAGCGACGCCGATGATCGACATAATCACCCGCAGCGGGTAGAGCAATGCGATATCCTTGACAAAATCGCACTCGCCACCCATTGCCTCCATCTTATCGACGTATTGTTTCGAAATAGTCTCGACATCGATGCTTAGTTTGTCGATTGCGCGCGGTTTGAACCAATCCCGCGTTACATCGCGCAATTTTCTATGCTTGGGGTTGTCCATATGAATAAGCGTTTCCACACCATGACGTGTCCCGAACTTTTCGAACAGCGCCTTTTCGAATTCCCGTTGTATCAATACCGTTCGCGGGCTGCTGATAAAGGCCGCGTTATTCTGGCTGATGGCTTTTATGTCCTCATGCTTAGTAATCGCCCAGAATGGCTCAAAGTCGGGGTGCTCGACTCTGCTCACGGGGTCATGTTCACGCAATTGCTGCAGGAGCTCGTGCATGGTCGTCTCATCGCCCATAACTGCAGCGTCCAGTAAATCCGAGGAAAGCTTCATTGCGTAGTGCTCAATTGAAAAAAAGCAGTGTATACAGCACTCGCCGGATTATCTAGTAATGGCTGCAGTGGGGCGCTCATTTGATTTTTCTTTGGCATGCACGAGACCTAATAGGGTTGTTTTTACCCCCAAGAGTGCATTATCGTTGCGTCATGAAAAGCTTAGTAATTATGTTCTCCCTCGCGCTATCGAATTCTGTCTTTGCAGAGACTTTCGATCTCCCATCCCAGCATTTTGGCGTCATTGGTTCGATGCGTACAGTGCAGTCCACTTATGAGGATACGCTATTGGACATAGCTCGGCGGTCTAATATCGGCCAGAACCAGATGGAGCGTGTCAACCCTGGTGTGGATCGATGGATGCCAGGCGAGGGGACTCTGATCACGGTTCCATCGCACTACGTGTTGCCGCGTGCGCAGCGAAAGGGTGTCGTGTTGAACCTCCCTGAAATGCGTATGTACTATTTCCCCCCGAAGAAGCCTGGTCAACCGGCGCAAGTGCAAACCTACCCAATCAGTATTGGGCGCATGGATTGGGCGACACCGTTAGGCATGACGACTATCACCAGTAAAAAGAAAGATCCTTCCTGGCGCCCTACGGAATCTATTCGCAAGGAACATGCTGAAAAAGGTGATCCGCTGCCAAGGGTAGTTCCGGCCGGCCCAAACAACCCTCTGGGCGCCTATGCCATGCGCTTGGGTATGCCAACCTACTTAATTCACGGCACTAACAAGCCGCTAGGGGTAGGCATGAGAGTCTCCCACGGATGCATACGCATGCTACCCGAGGATATCGAGCATCTCTTTGGGCAGCTGCCAGTCGGTACGCAAGTCAATATTATCAATCAGCCCGTCAAGGCTGGCTGGTACGGTGGCAAACTGTATCTGGAAGTGCATCCTCCATTGGAAGAGTACCCGAATGACAGGGGAGCCCAGATAGAAGCGGTTACGGTGGCGTTGGATGACGCTATGAACAGACGATCAGCTAAGTTAGATAATGCAGTAATAGACGAAGCAATCGATCAACAGAATGGCTTGCCGCAGGTGATAACGGAAGGAGGCTGAATTGTAACGAAGTAACCGAAACATCCCCACTCTACTATTGCTAGCGGGTGAGGGTGCTCCGGCAAGGAGGTGCTTTTGTTACTACTTGTTCATAGACTGTTTAAACATACGGTCCATTTTTTCGGTGTTGGCTTTACAGCATGCCATTGCTGAATCAGCACCAGACTGTGCGTTCCCAGCAGCGGCGTTGGCGGCATCGGCGGTGCTTTGTGCTTTTTCTACTGCTAGCTTCAATACGTCCAGATCTCTAGTTGTAGCACAACCAGTCAGTCCAGTCAGTGCTACCAGCATGAATGCTGCTGCAGTGGTCTTCAGCGAATTACGCATAATATCGTCCTCTAGATGTTCAGCCATTGTCGGCGTGTTAGATGTTTTACTATGAACAGCGTGTCCCCTTTGAGTGCAGGGCTGAACTGTTCGTTTCAAGGCAATGTCGCCAAGTTAAGTCGACGAGCACCTCCAGTCCCCATTTTCAAAGATACTGAGCGTAATCGCAAGGGATTGTTTACCCGACTTTTTGCCAGTTAGTGGACATTTACTCGAGTGCCAACTTTTACCCAGCCGGCCAGCTCCGTCAATTGTTCGTTGTTTATGGCTATACAGCCGTCGGTCCAGTTGATGGATTCATGTATTTCCTTGTCGCCATCACCGATGCCGTGAATGCCCAGATACCCGCCAAGACTCGTCTCTTGAGGGGGCGGATTGCCGCGATCGAGGTCATATCGCAACGCCCTATACTCTTGCGCGTCGATGCGCTTATCCTGAAAGGCCCTCTCGGTGTGATCAAGATTGGGGTAATCGAAGGCCATAAACAGCTCAAAGCGCTCGCTGTGCCTGATTTCGGTAATAGTAAAGTCGCCCATTGGTGTCGTTTGGTCGCCCATTTGCCTTTTTAGTGTCGAACCACCGCTACCGATGGCAATGTTTTCGAATAGTTGCAATTCAGTGTCACCGCGCATGACAGCAAGGCTGAGTTTTTCGGTGTCGACGGATAACCATACGAGGGACGTGGGTGCGGACGCTGCCATCACTTCATGAAAGGGTGACATCGTCGAGACTGCTAGGAGATAGGAAAGTGCCAATGTACGGACGAGATGCAGCATGGGCGTTTGGGCTTTCCGTTTCAGTGCGTCCAAAATTACCACTTTTTATCCGCAAGGTGAAAAACAATGGCGATCATAGCCTTGGGAACGGTGCGACTCAACTGCCAGCTTCTGGTAATCTGCCACTGGCGGGATGGTATAGCGTTGTGTGTTGAGTGTCGCAGGCCCACATAAAATCTCGAGGACATATGCGAAAAAGTTTAAAGATTATTACTGCGTTCCTCGGGCTTCTGGTCCTAGGCCTTTGTTGGCTGGCGTGGCAACTCTACGCAGAGGTACAGAAAGTCCAGAGCGAGGATCCGGTGGTCTGGGAGGCGGCGGTTAGCGCCCTTGAGTCAAAAACTCTCGATTTATATGGGCCAGGAGAGGGTGTGGTGTTCATCGGTAGCTCCAGTATTCGACTGTGGGATACGTTGGCAGATGATATGGCACCCCTGCCAGTTATTCAGCATGGCTTTGGCGGCTCGAAGCTTAACGATGTTGTTTATTATGCTGGAAGACTGGTCACTGTTTACCGGCCACGCGCGGTGGTGGTGTTTGCCGGGACCAACGATATTGTTCCTACCGCCAGTAAAACACCTCAGGTTCTGCTGGCCAGTTATCAGGAATTTATTAGGAAGATCCGCGTCAACCAACCAGCCTTGCCGGTATTTTACATCGGTATTACGCCGTCTCCGCGCCGCTGGGCCGTCTGGCCGATCGCTCAGTCCACTAATGCGCTGATAGAAGCTTGGTCTGAGACTGATCTAAACCTATATTTTATTGACACCTCAGGAGCTTTAAAAGGCAATGACGGTGAGCCAGACCCAGAAAACTATATTATCGATGGTCTGCATTTGAGCAAGCGAGGCTATCAAATCTGGCGTGAAATCATCCGAGCGCACCTCACGGACGGACTCGGAGACTTTTCTGGTGTTGTCGGGTCGTCTCCTTTAGTCTGAGACAGCGCAGATGCATCTCCAGCGGAGGCAGTGCGAAGCGGCAGAGCACGGCTATGCCAGGGCGCTACCATGCAGCATGAACGTATTACCGGAGAGCATCATGAATAACGTCACTGTGCAGTCGCCTTCGCTCACTTATCAATTGCTTGATCCGCTCGTGATCGAAGATCCTTACCCCTTTTATCGTGCGCTGGTCAGTGATGCGCCGGTTTATCAGGTGCCGGGGACGGAGGTTTACCTAGTATCGTCCTGGGAATTGATTCATCAGGTGCTAAAGAATCAGAAGGATTACTCGGCTAATTTGACAGGCATCTTGGTGACGGGCGCCAATGGCCAGCCAGAATTGTTCGATTTTACCCAGTTTGGTGGCACAGTGGATGCCATTGCCAATGCGGATGAACCGTTTCATTCGGTGCACCGCAAGTTAGTACTGCCCCAGCTTAACGCCCGAAAGGTTGCCGTAATGGAGGCCGAGGTGCGCGACTGGGCGCGTAACGGAGTGCAAAAGCTGGTCGATGCAGGACAAGGTGATTGTGTCGGAGAGTTAGCTAATGCGATTCCGGTGAAGGTGATGGCGCGTCTGGTGGGTTTGCCCGTCGAAGATGTCGATCAACTGCTGGACTGGGCCTTCAGTGGCGGCGATATTCTTGCAGGGACTGCCACCCTAGACCGGATGCTAGAGTTGAGTGTCTCCACTGGGGAGATGAGTGATTATCTCAAGCGACACTTCGACGCCCGGCTGCAAAGATCGGCTGCGGAAAGTCCGGATGATGTGATGGGTGAGCTGGCGAGGGGTGTCAGGGAGGGACTGATTTCTCAGCAGGACGCAGTGTCCATCATTATTGTCCTGGTGGGTGCCGCCGGTGAGTCCACTTCAAGCTTGGTGGGGAGTGCGGTTCGTATACTAGCTGAGGACAGTGCACTGCAGCATCGCCTGCGCGAGCAGCCGCAGCTCATTGCACGTTATGTCGAAGAGGTCGTAAGGTTGGAGTCACCTTTTCGGGGGCACTATCGAGCGGTTTTGAACGAGACACAACTAAACGGTGTGGCTATTCCGGCTAGTGCGAGACTGTTTCTGCTGTGGGCAGCTGCGAACCGTGATCCAGCGATTTTCTCTAAGCCAGATACACTGGATATCGAGCGCCACAACACGAATGAGTATTTAGGCTTTGGCCATGGTATTCACTTTTGCATTGGTGCGAGGCTAGCGCGTCTGGAGGCCCGGGTGATTCTGGAAGAGCTGCTGCAGCAAACGAGCAGCTTCAGCTTGGACGGTGCGTTTTCCGCACGGCATGTATCCAGCATATTTGTGCGGCGATTGGACGCATTACAGTTGAACTTAACCGCTTAGCCATGTTCCGATGCCTGTAAACGTTCTGCCGTCAGCAGTGCTAGCTCGATAGTGCACACTGTGTACTCGCTCCGCACAGTAGACTATTCGTTCAGTGAGCGGTGCCATCCGTGTCGCCTGTGTCTTAGAGGCGGTCAAAGGTTGGAGACTAAACTGTAGTGAACAGGGTTTAAAAGAGGCCCGCTCTTGCAGCTATAAACTATGAGGGTGTAGTCTCCCGTCCCGCGACTTGAATTACCAGAGGTATGCATAATGGCTGGGTGTCCACATTTCGATCTCACTGCTCCTGAAACCTACACCGGTGGAGTGCCGCGAGAGGTTTTTAAGTACCTGCGCAATGAAGAGCCGTTGTACTGGCACGACGACCCCGAGACGAGTACTGGCTTTTGGGCGGTAACTAAACAGAAGGATTTAGATTTTATTTCCAAGAGCCCGCTTCTTTTTTCATCTGCGGAGAAGAGTGCTTTACCATTCGAATCTGATCCGGAGAGGGTGATTCTGATGCGTCAGCAATTGATTAATATGGATCCGCCACAGCACTTGAAGTACCGGCGCCTCGTGCGCAATGCATTTACACCGAAAAAGGTGGACGGCTATGAGCCACGTTTTCGGCAGGTCGCTCGCGACATTGTCACCCGAGCGATTGTAGGGGGCGAGTGCGAATTTGTAGAAGACATCGCGGCGGAGTTGCCACTTATCGCTATTTGCGAACTGATGGGGGTGCCTATCGACAGGCGCCAACATCTGTTTGAGTTGACCAATACCATGCTAGGAATGTCGGATCCGGAGCTCACTACGACGCAGGAAGATGGCGAAACAGCGATGGCGGAGATGTTTTTCCTCGCTCATGAATTAGCGGAAGCACATCGCGATAATCCACAAGATGACATTGTCCATGTACTGCTTAATGGCACAGTGGAGGATGAGCCACTTACTGACGAAGAATTTTGTCATTTTTTCTTGATGCTGATGGTAGCGGGCAATGAAACAACGCGCACGGTCACATCTCAAGGCATGCGCCTGTTAATGGAGCATCCTGAGCAATATCAACAGTTGGTGGATAATCCCGATTTACTCGAAGGTGCCATCGAAGAAGTCTTGCGCTTTGACCCCGCTGTTATGTGTTTTAGGCGCACGGCTATGCAGGACGTAGAAGTGAGTGGTCAATTGATTAAGAAGGGTGACAAGATCAATTTATATTATGCTGCAGTTAATGCTGATGAGGACGTATTCAGTGACGGCGACATCTTCGATATCACGCGGGCGCAGCGCGAAGATGTAAAAAATAGCCACCGCGCGTTTGGTGTGGGTGAGCACTTTTGTATGGGTTCTCACTTGGCACGACTAGAACTCAGGGTGGTTTTTGAGGAAATTCTAAAGCGCATTCGCAATCCTCGCTTAACGGGAGAGGTTAACTGGCTGCGTTCGAGTTTTATTCATGGCATCAAAAAAATGCCGATTGAATTTGATGTGGTGTGATGCTTAATGTCTACTGAGCAGGAAGGTTATCGCTTCACTCAGAGCGTCGCATTCCAGTTTAATCGATTTTTTTGTCTTAATATTGCGGGGGTTGATTTCATCGACCATCCCGCGCAGCGTCGCAAACAGTAGGTGACGAGCAATGTCACTCTGTCGTGGCTCCTGAAGGTTGTCTTCAAAAAGATCGTCCCACAGGTTAGAGGTTTTTTTTGCCCATCGTGACAGCTGTTTCTGTCCGTTAATAGTGGAGCCATCATCTTTTCCAGCATTGCGCAGTATGGCGATGCTTACCCGATACTCTTTCTTGCTAACCAGTGTCCAGACGACATCTATCAGCTGTCTAACCCGCTGCTGAAGATCGTCGCCCTGCAGTGATGTTGATTCCAATGTGGTGGCGAATTCATCAAAGATATAATCGATTACTGCCTGCAGCAAGCCGTCTTTGTCGCCAAAGTGGTACTGCAGTACGCCCCAGCTGACGCCAGCTTCCTCAGCTATGCGATTGGTATGAGCGGCATTGAACCCATCGCGATAGATGCAGTCTATAGCCGCATTGATGACTTTTTCTCGCGTGACTTCCCGTTTGGTCGGCTTCATTTTTTTCTAACCTTGTTGAACCCGAGATGTTGGAATGCACGGCTTTCGTGAGAATTATAAAATAGTGGTAACTATAAAACAATGGATATATATTGACTGACATGTAACTCATCCGTTCTTACACCTTTGCGGGAGCAGACATTGATTAAAAAAGAACTAGCGGGATTTAGTCGACTGCAACTTGCCCAGCTCGGTCGCGAGTATATGCTGTGTGCGCAGTTCAATAGCCGCACCGGTTATGCTGCTTTGCGCATCAATCATGGTGATGAAGCGTATAAGGAGGTCGCTATCGCCAACTGGATGGGGGCTAGCCCTGTTTATACACGCCGCATGCAAAAAGCGATGGGCTTTGCTGGAGGCACCGACGTTGCAACTATTTTTAAGGGCTTGCAGTTGGAGTGTGGTTTTACACACCAGTATTTCGATGTGCACTTTGAGGTTTCGTCGGCCGATAGTGGCCGTTTCTGGCTTAACAGCTGTGGCGCACTGTTGGAAACTGAACCGCGCGGCCCGGACGCGGTGAAGGTAATGTGCCACGATATCGAAGATCCGACCTTTAATGCCACAGCGATAGCGACGAATGCGCGCGCTCGCATTGTACCAGTCCACCGGCCGCCGCGTGTGCCCGCTGATAGAGAGACGCATTGTGAGTGGACGGTGTCTATTGATCCTGCTTCAGAAAAAGTGATAGAGCCTGAAATTACTCGGGTGATGAGCCGCACCCGTCTCGCTAACATCGCGATCTCGCGTCCAAAGAGCACTCAGTCCGGGGGTATGGCCTATTACGACGGTCCGGTATTCGAACAATTGCAGCTCGAGCAACTTTCTGACGCGGCTTTGGCTGTCGTGTGCAGTGAACTGGCAGTACAAGTGCATTTGCTAGTGGTAGGACTGATGTACGCAGTTGCTGAACGCTATGGCGAGGACGCCGCAATGACTGTCGCTGAGTTCCAGATGGCGGGGAGTGGTTGGGTGGTCAGTGAGCGATTGAAAATATGGCTGGGTTGTGACGGTGATGGCATTGACGATGTTATTGCAGTGTTGCAAGTGCATCCAGCGTTTCAGCCTAGTGAGTATTGGTCGATTCAGCTTACGCGACTAGACGACACACGAGCACTGTTCGAGCTGTTGGACTGCCCTGCGTCTGGCGAGGAGCTGCCCTACGGCTGGCACGCTTTGTTGGCACGAGGGATGATCGGTGGGTTGGAAGGGATTGTAAGAGGAGTAGACGTTCGAGCACAGGTCGTTGCAAGTAAGAAGAGCTCTCTAGCGTGGGAGATTATTATCGACGGAAGCGGCGCTTGTGCAGAGGAAACGTTGTCGGTTCAAATCGCGAAAGGTACAGTGTTGTATCAAACTAAACTGCAGGACCATATTCAATTGCTGCAGCTGTAAGCGCGAAGTCATGCGATATCACTGCATGTGACTTAGTAGGCTGAGGTCTGGGGGCGAAGGCCTGTGGCTAAAACTGTAAGAGACTTTCTATGAAACGTATTGCCTTATTCTGTGCGGCGATGGCAGCACTGACTGGTTCAGTAGCTATGGCGGCCGATAACTATTCTGCAGGGGGCTGGTCAACGCTGCATCAAGACTCGGGTAATCGACGCTATGTAGATGTCGATATAGTGCCGGCAGATTATAGGATCTGGCAAGCACTGGCCGGCGCTACCGTGCTAACGGCACCCACAACGAGTCCAGATGGCACACAGATTTACGTGACCACCGGCATGACTAAAGGCCACAGTAATTTGCATGCGTTTTCCATAGACGGTCAATTGCTCTGGCAGTCTGATCCGTGGCAAAGCGCAGATGAGGGGGTTGACCCCTGTGCATTTTTGTCTAGTCCGATAGTGGATGAGGCCGGCGACCTGTTCGTCAGTGACTGCAATCAGTTGTTTGCTTTTTCCCCTGATGGCGCGGTGAAATGGAAAATTGCATTGCCTGCTATACAGCCTGGCGACTGGATGGCCGCGGGAACACACTCGGTCAATGCCTTCACCACTGCGGTATTCACGCGAGAGGGTCATTTACTCGGAGTCACGAATTTTGGAGACGTTGTGGTCGTGGATCGGACCACGGGTGCGGTGGTTAATCAGGGGTATCGGTTGCCTGGTGTGCTGCCGCCCTATGCGAAAACGGTGAGCATGCCGGACAGCGTTTTTGCCAATCATTTTATGGATCCTGATTTCAGAGAATGGGCTTGGCAGTTGATCTTTGGCGGTAGTATGCGATCTGCCAACACACCCGCTGTCTCCCAGAGCGGTCGTGTTTATGTGGTAGGCAGCAGTGTAGAGAAGGGGTTCGGGTCTCTTTATGCGCTAGATTTGAGTTCATCCGATACAGGCGTGTTAGTCGAGGAGTTATTTGTCACGGATATTGGTTTGGGAAGTGGCTCCAGTCCGGCGTTGTCTCCCGAGGAGGACCGGGTCTATGTCAGCGATGAAGAAGGCTGGTTATACAGTATCGATGCCGTCAGCGGTGCCATCGTGTGGAGGGTCAAAACTAGCGCCACGGCAGGGGCCGCTGCGGTGGGTGGCGATGGCGTTATCTATGCACTGCAAGCGTATGCCCCGGCCCTCGTTGCGGTCGACCCTCAGGGAACTATTCTGTGGGAGAGTGACTTTTCCCGCTTGGCACACCAACAGTTGCCCGTCTCGCTGTTTTTGGGTGACCCGGTCGCCACAGGTAACGGTAACCCTACTGTCACTCGGGATGCCGTGCTGGTTCCCGTGGTGTACGGGTATCAAATTCCAATGACGAATATCACTGTGCCAGTGCGTTCTGTCGTTGCCGCTGTCGACTTGAAAACGGGTGAGGCGATGGTGGACGTTGTCAGTTTGCCGGGTGATTCAAGCGGTATTACAGCGGTATTGCGAGATGGCACGTTGATGAGCAGTATCGGTGATGCCACGACCTCGGCAGTCAGTCCGCTCAAACCCTTTATAGACTTACTGTTACCGAAAAACCTAACCGTTATGCCTGCAGTCGGTGGAATTCAGGTGGCAATACCAGACAAACACTAGGCTTTTCATGTCGATTGCAAAGGCTCGAGTAAAGGTGTGAGCTAAAGCACGCTTGAGCTAATTTTGCAGGAACTGCCGTGCAAATATCTCAATTCTCTTTTTCTTTTCATCGATGCTCGATAACACGGTGCGCCCATTCTCATTCAGGAAATTGCAGCCGTTGACCATGGTCACGCCTGCTGTGGCGAGTCGCTCATGAGTCCCGTCGCCAGGATTTTTAACGCCTGTCCAGACATCGAAAGGTCTATTAGCCGTGCCCTGTTCCTTGCGGATGTCGCTGAGCGTCTCAAGCAGAGGGTAGATTTCAGTCTCTTCGTGTGAGGTCGCCATCCAGCCATCGAAACGACAGGCTCTGCGCATTGCTGCGGGTGCGTAGCCCCCGATCATGATAGGCAATGGTTTTCTGATGCCGGGCGACATTTTGACTGGGGGGATGTCGTAGTAGGTGCCGTGGTATTCGGTCATCTCGCCTGACAGAAGCTGGGGAATGATCTCCAACATTTCATCTGCGCGTTTTCCGCGGGTGTGGAAGTCCTGTCCGGCCATTTCAAATTCTGCCTTTTGCCATCCCACGCCGGCCCCGAGTGTGACTCTTTCCTGCGACATAAATACGGCGGTGGACAGCGCTTTTGCCGCAATCAGTGGTTCCCGCAATGGCAGTATGTAAATGGTGGACAAAAAATGTAAGCGCGTCGTTGCTTGGGCAAGTGCCGCCGTAATGACCCAGGGATCTGGCCAGTGCGTCTCAGGGTTCCACAAAATGTTACCGCTATCCTGGTAGAGATATTCATCGACTTGGTCCTTAGTTGTTATTAGGTGGTCGCCATAGGAAACACCGTAAAAGCCAAGCTCTTCGCAAAAGGTCGCGAGTTCGACCATTTGGTCCATTTCCACGAAGGCCAGTGACTGCCAGAACTTCATGTGGTCTTCCTTCTTATTTATAGTTGCAACTATATAATAACTTGGCTATGGTAACTTTGAAAGGGTGGTTTTTACAGTTTCGAGATTGAATTTAGAGGGGTGCTTAGATGTCTGCATATAATCGCGAAGAAATGGAAGAGATGATGCGTCGCTGGCTGGCGGTGAACGACAAGTCGGAGAAGGAGGGCAATTGGCGCCACTTGGCAGATTTCTTTTCCGAGGATTGTCTTTATGGGTGGGATACGCCTAATGGTAAGTACGAATTCAGAGGACGCGAAACCATCCGCGAGACCTGCGTCGGTGCAGCGATGGACCCTTACAAGGGGTGGACCTATCCCTATGAGCGGATTGTGATTGATGAAACCCGTGGTAGCGCTATGGCGATATGGTGGCAGACTCCACCAGGTGCGCCAGTGCGTGCAGATGGCACCCCGATGAAGGTCATAGGCGCCTCCTATTTTCAGTACGGAGGGAATTATCAGTGGAGTGAACAACTGGATCTGTATGACTACACCAACATCACCAATCTGATAAAGGAATGCGTGGAGACCGGCGTACTGAAGGAGATGCCTGTGATGTCGAGCCAGCAGGTGTCAGAGGCAGCGCCGACGTGAGTCAGAACGTCGTTGCATCGCTGAAATTACCGCCCAAGGTAAGCGGTGAAAAACCAAGCAGTGGGCATATGGACGAGTTCGGCGCCAACTTCGCGCGCTTTATGATGCGTTGTAATGCGGAGTGCGGAGAGCTGGCAGAGTTCAATATGGGTGGTCAGCAGACTGTGCTGATGAGTGGCCCTGAAGCTCAAGAAGCGTTTTTTAAAACACTGGATCTTAAGCTTAGCCGTGCAGCAGCCTATCAGGCAACGGTCCCTGTTTTCGGCAAGGGGGTGATCTTCGACGCGCCGCCTGACAAGATGAAAGTGCAATTGAAAATTCAGGTAGACGCCCTGCGTTACCAAAATATGAAAAACTATTCGACGGTTATTTCCCAGGAGGTCGAAGACTGGGTGGCCAGTTGGGGTGATGAAGGTGAATTAGACTTTTTAGATGAGTTTTTACGTTTGACTTTGCATACCGCGACACACTGCCTACTGGGAAAAGATTTTCGTGACAGGATGACTGAGGAGTTCAGAGAGCTTTATCACGCGTTAGAAAAAGGTCTACAGGCCATTGCATTTGTCGATCCTTATATGCAGCAGCCGGTTTTTGAGGCTCGTGACAAGGCGTTGGTGCGCTTGCAGGCGTTAATTGGCGGTATTATCGCTGAACGCAGGGCGAGTAGCCATATCGAGTACGGTGACGCGCTGGAAACCTTCATGGCGGGCACCTACACTGACGGTAGTCAATTAACGGAGAATGAGATCACAGGGTTGGTGATCGCGACTATGTTTGCCGGACACCACACCAGTTCCGGTACGGCGACTTGGACGCTGACAGAGTTGGCTCGTCAGAAGGAGTACTCGGCAGAGGTGTCAGAGGAGCTGCAAGCCCTATTCAAAAGTGGCAGTGAGATTACACTCGAATCTCTGCGTGAAATTCCAAAACTGGAGGCCTTTATTGAAGAGGTTCTGCGCCTTCATCCTCCGCTAGTCCTGCTGATGCGCAGGGTAATCGAGGATATCGAGTATAACGGGACATTAATTGAGGCCGGTAAAACGGTGGCGATATCTATCTACGGTTCACATCGCAACACGGATTATTTTCCAGATCCTGAGAAATTTGATCCGTATCGCCCTAAGCCCGATACGCTGTTTGCTTATATCCCCTTCGGGGGCGGTCCACATAAGTGTGCTGGCAATGCATTCGCCATGATGCAGATGAAGGCAATTTTTGCCGCATTATTACCGCGCTATGAATTCGAGCTGGTTGACCCCGATGAGACTTATCAAGACGACCTCTCTGCGATTGTGTTAAAGCCCACAGGCCCTTGTCGATTGCGCTATACGAAGCGCAAGTAGCGGGTGGGAGAGTGTCGATGAAGATAAAAATCGATTTGGCCCTGTGCCAAGGGCATAGTGTCTGTCTAGACGAGGCGCCTGAGGTGTTTGATGTGATTGATCAGGATGATGGTTACCCCCAGGTTAGAGTGTTGCTAGACAATCCGCCACAGGAGCTACGCGAAAAAGTTATGAAAGCAGCTAAATACTGTCCTAATAATGTCATTACAGTGTTAGAAGACTAACCGCTATCGAGACCAAGATACTGATAACCGGTGGAACCGGCTTTGTAGGTTCGCACGTTTGCAGGCAGCTTATGGCTGCGGGTCATGCGGTACGATTACTGGTGCGAGACATCAAGAAAGCCGAAGCTTACTATCGGCAGTTGGGAGAGAGAATTCCTGAGATGGTCGTCGGTGACGTTACCGATATTGCGTCAGTAAAAAGGGCGCTGGTGGATAGTTATGCGGTCGTGCATGCGGCGGCAGGTACTCCGATGCAGACAGGATCGATCGAGCAATTATTTCGAGTCAACGTCGACGGTGTAAAGCATGTCGTGGACAGTGCGCTAGAGATTGGTATCGAGAGAATTGTGTGTATATCCAGTATCACGGCGATCTTTAATCCCGATGCCTCCAAGGTAACTTCAGATGCGCCCCCGGCGAAATCAAACTTACCTTATGGACAGAGTAAGGTTGAGGCTGAAATCTATCTGCGCGAGTTACAGGCGCAGGGTGCTCCTGTTTCAATTGTCTATCCCGGTGGCGTTATTGGCCCAGATGATCCCGGATTTTCAGATTCATTCAAAGCGTTAAAACATCGCATTGAGAATGGCTTTCGCATCTTCGGTGATGGTGGTATGCAGTATGTCGATGTGCGTGACCTTGCTGCTTTTGTGTGCTCTTTGGTTCAAAGCGGTGGCTCTGGACGGTTTCTGATGCCGGGTGTTTACTGCACCTGGACCGAGCTCGCTGACATCATTGAAGCGGTGTCGGGTTGCCAGCTTCAGCGTATGTCTGCTCAGGGGTGGAAGCTTCGCCTAGTTGGTCGAGCGACGGATTTTCTTAGACACTTCAAGACGATTGATTCGCCTATTTCGGCGGAAACTATGCGTTATGCCACGCTGTGGCCCAATATCAACAATACCGATGAGCTCGGGCGGCGTGAGCTTGCCTTACGCAGTACCAAACAGACATTTTCCGACGCCATTACATGGATGGTTCATGTCGGCCATTTGGAGGCGAGTCAGTGTCCAAAGGTTACCGTCAGTGAGTAACCGGGAGAGGCTGTAAATGTTGTCAGACCAGCAGGGACAGCCTTTTTATTTTGACGATCTCGTGGTCGGTGCAAAACATCCGGCTGCGAGTTATACCGTAACGGCACAGGCGATAATCGAGTTTGCACAGGCGTGGGACCCTCAGCCTTGGCACATCGATGAAGTATTCGCCAGCGCCTCTATTTTTGGCGGCCTTACCGCCTGTTCAGCTCATATATTTTCTATTTTTTGTATTACCAGCCAGCGCTGGCAGAGTGGTGTGGTGCAGCAGGTCATTGCCGGACTGGGCTTTGATGAAATGCGCATGCATAGGCCTGTTTATGCCGGTGATACGCTTCGGTCTTTGTCTATTGTAGAGGCGGCAAGACTTTCGAAGAGTAAGCCTGACCGTGGCATTGTAACCTACAATACACAACTCCTAAATCAAAATGATGAGCTGGTGTTCAGTATCAAGGCGTCGACGCTGATGGCTACAGATCCGTCAAAGCAATGACATTATTTGCTGCTGGACTCTCGCCCTACAGTAGTAATAACCTGCAATAGAGAAGCTGGACGGCCATGTCTCTTATGCTAAGGGACGCCTTGCTCCTGCCAGCGCCTTTATAAGCCAAAGTTATAGTTAAAGGTGACGCCTATCGTGCGCGGTGCAAGCTGACGTCTGATCTCGACATAGGGCGACGAGATCATGACGCCGTCCGCATAGTTGGGTATATCCGGCAGCGCCCGGTCCTTTAACTTGGCGCTTTCATCTGCAATATTTTTTACCCAGACGTTCACATCCCAGCGGGTGTCGACAGATCGCAGGCCCAGATAAAGATCTAGGGTGACGTAGCTGTCCAGGTCCTCACGGAAGGTGGGTGAATAGTATTCACTCTCCGCGTTAAGCAAGCCGCGCAGATACCAGTCACTATTGATATCCTCGACACTACCCCAGTACTCCGAGGCAACATTCGCCGACCACTCCGGCAAACCACCGGCTGGCTCGCCGGTCAGGTCACAGGTGTTGAAAGACCACAATGGCACACTAACAGGTTCACCGTTGGAACAGGGCACACTCTTGGCATCCGTTAGCTCGGTCTGGTTGTAGCTTAGGGAAGTCGTTAGATTCCAGTGCTCACTGATCAGTACAGCGAAGTCGCTGTCGAAGCCGTAGGATTCAGCCTCGTCTACATTGATCACCGGATCAGCCAGCGAGACAGTGCCATCAGCATCGCGGTATGACACACCTGCAGCTTGATACTGAAACTGATCATAAAGTTGGTAATACGCCGCGACATTAAACAGTCCCCTACCGCCCCACAACTGCCACTTGAATCCGAGTTCTAGGTTATAACTGTCCTCTGAATCGAAGGCGCCAAATACAGGCGGTTGTGGGTTGCCGGCGATATTCGCTGAGCCGTCCCGCCAGCCTGTATCAAAAGCTGCATAGGCCATTAGGTCGTCATTGACGTTATACTTGTATTTCAACGAACCTGTGATGGCATTGTCTGAGAGATTCTGCGCTTCAGGGAGAACACCGTCTGTCTCGCTCGTTCGCACGAGAATCTCCCCCGTATCCGTCAGTAAATAGGCATTCGTGACGAAGGGCTGTTTCGTGTCGCGTTTCGCGTCGTTGTAACGCAGGCCAACTATTAAGGTCCCATTTTCGCTTACGTTTATCGCATTGTGTGAAAATAGCGCCCAGTCTTCGGATTGCAGTGACGCGTTCGAGCTAGTGTCGGCACGTATCAAGGTTCCTGGAATACGGGCGTCGAACACATACGTTATGGCTTCTACGCCTGTATCGGAATCAGCATCTCCGTAGTAGGCACCCACGATCCAGTTCCAGACATCGTTGTCCTGAGACGCCAGACGCATTTCATAGATGTTATCCGTTGTGGGCGAGGGTACGTATTGCTGCCTTGCCTGCACCTCGGTCGCATCCTGATCGAAATAGCGGTCAATAGCAGCGTCCTGATAGCTGTATGAGAACGTGGCTACCCAATCGTTGGTAAAAGTATAGTTGCTTTCCAGAATCAGGAATTCAGCCTTGTTCTTGTACCTTGAGTCAAACTCCGCCAGTGCTATCCGGTCATCAAAATCCAGCCCGCCCCCCTCCACGACGGGATCGGCATCAGCGTCATCCCTAATATGATGCCACGACAAGCGTGCGTCGAAATTGCTGGTGGGCTCCCACAGCATGACAATACGATAGGCCTTGGTTTTCGTTTCTACGTCTCTGTCCAGAGTGCGGTTATAAACACCACTGTTCTCATTATTGGCGTAAAGCCCAGAAATACGCACTCCCAGCTCATTCTTGATGAGCGGCAGTGATGCTGCAACCTGCGTATTTGATCCGTCTTGATCGTTGAAGCTTTGCCTGATGAAGCCGTCTACTTGCTCTAGATTCGGGTTTGCTGAGCGTATTGTTATTGCCCCAGCAGGGGAACTTTTGCCATAGAGCGTTCCCTGGGGGCCGCGCAACAGCTCGAGTTGCTGCAGGTCGAACAGGCCGCTAAATAAGTTGCGTGATTGGCCGATAAATGTTCCGTCCATGTAGGTGGTGACGCGCGGCGAGACAGGGGCAGTAAGATTGGTGCCCAAGCCGCGTGTTGCGATATCGGTATCGAAATTTGAGCCGCTGATGGAGAGGCCGGCGATTAAGTTAGACAGGTCATCGAAACTGAAAATAGCGAATTCGTTCAGTGCCTCTCCGGTGACCACATTAATAGTGATCGGCGTGTCTTCCAAAGACTCGACGCGCTTCTGCGCCGTGACGATAATCTCTTCCAATATCAGCGGTTTCGAACCTTGGGCATTGGCGTGAACAGTCGCTCCAAGGCAGAAGAGCGCAATCAAGAGTAATGTAGGGGATGTCATTCGCATAATTCCATTATCTAATTTATTATAGTTTTGACTATATTACGTACTGTAATGGCAGGGGCTGTTTCTTGTCAACGTGGGGTTTCTTTGCGGGTGCTAACCGTTCTGCAGGCTGTCTCTACTGTCGCGATCTGAGCGCCAATGTGTTGATAGCCACCCTCAGCACGGGGGTGCTCTGGGTCAATACAGCGACACCCTACAGGCATTTATCAGCACAGTGCATCGACCGGAAATACTGCTGCTGAACGCGTGCGCTGGTCATTGATCGCAGCACAGGTCGCCCTTGACCGCTGTGATTTACATGGCTGCGAAAATGCCAGGAATATTCGGCTGGTTGTTGCTGCTGCCCAGCCCTCCGTCGATCACGATTTCGGTACCGGTGATATAGCTGGACGCAGGGGATAACAGGAACACTATCAGCTGGGCAACTTCTTCCGCAGTCCCTTCACGTTGCAGCGGAACGCGGTGTAACCAGTCAGTGTGAATAGCATCAATCGAACCCGCGCCTGCTGTTAGCGGTGTGGCGATATACCCAGGGCACACGGCGATAGCACGGATATCCTCATGAGAGTGGTCCAGAGCAATTGTTCGTGTGAGGTTGATCACGCCAGCCTTAGCGGCATTGTAAGCGGCAAAGCCATAATCGGCACGCACGCCACTGAGCGATGCAATGTTAACGATACTACCGCTGCGCCGATACCGGAGGCGCCCCCTGTGACGAGGTAAACCTTTCCATCAAAATCAATATCCATAATGTGCTTAGAACCTTCTGACGTTGATTTTCCGTGTGATTGTCAGTTAGCGAGCTGTTTGATGGTACTAATCTGAGGGCCGATGCGAGCTGCTGTTTTTTCCATTAACTCTCGGTCAAACCTAAATACGTCGAGCGCATTTTTGCCGAGCATATTGCGAATTTCTCCCTCCTCGATATCGTGAAACGTTTCACGCAGTTTGTTTTCAGTGTTAGGCCATGTGCCTTCCATGTGGGGGTAGTCTGAGCCCCACATGAGTTTATCGACACCGATATCGTAGCGACTGCCTATTTCATGCGGCGCCAAAAATGAGGCGCCTATGAAACAGTTGCGTTGAAAGTATTCTTCCGGTGTGAGCGATAGATCCTTCATAAAGTGAGCGAAGATGGGATTGTCAATTTTGAATTTCAGCACTCGCAGGGTCTCGAGAATCCAGGCACAGCCAGTCTCGGTAAATACCATTTTCAATTTCGGGTGTTTTTCAAACACGCCTGACCACAGCAATGCCGTGAAGGGTCGGTGGGCCCACATGTCCACCTCGCTGATGAACATCATGGTAGCATTGGGGACATCACCGTAATCCGGTGACCAGCCCGAATGAGTATGGATCGGCATATCGAGTTCTTCACAGACGCTCCATAGTGGGGCGTAGCGCTTATAGTCGTGATAGAAAGGATGTGGTCCTGTGCTGGTCGGCAAAAGTACGCCTCCGAACAGTCCCATTTTGTGTGCATCACGGATTTCTTGCACGGCTACGCTGATGTCGTCGACATTGATGATGGCAACGCCCGCATGGCGACCTGGATTAACGCTGCACAAATCTGCCAGCCAATGATTATAGGCTCGGTTGCCCACTAGGCTTTCTTGCGGTGTGACCTCGTGGCGGTATTGCATCAGACCTGCGCCAAAAGGAGCCATTTGCGGAAAGATGACTTCTCCAGCGATGCCGTCATCCTCCAATTCACGCAGACGGACGTCGGGTTCGTACTCGCCGCGGCGCGGGGCGATCATGCTGTCCGGATCACACAAAAAATCCCACAGCTCTGTGTCACTGGCACGCGCTGCAGTGGAGGCGGCTTCTGGGTCCATGCGGCCGGCGCCCTGATTTCCGGAGCGGCTGTTGAACTCTTCCGCCGCCTCTTGATCGAAAAATGTACCCATACGCTTCATCATTTCCCGCGCATATTGCAGCCACCAAGTATCTGCAGCAGCATGAAATTCCTTGGGCATATAGGGCTTGTAACCGTCTGGCAGCGCGCCAGCATGACAATCCGAACTAATCATTATAACTTTGGACATACTCTGCTATCCCTTACCGTTTGCTACTAAGAGAGCAAAGTGTATTGGACTTGCTGGGCATCTGACAAGTTCGCCTAAACGGCAAGTCCATCTATTTTTCTATACAGTACACTTGTCTGTGCCATGCTGTGGTCACTGAAGAAAAAACTGCGTGTTTGTTTCCGGTGGAGAGCTAGTTGCTAGTCGTTCTGCTGGTGGCTCAGTGAGCGGTGAATCCAACGGCCGGGTTGGCCGGGTTGGCCGAGAGATCGAATATGCGAAGGAATCCTTGGGAGACATATAATAACATAATTCATATTATATTCAGTAGCTTAGCGATCCTTTAGTCGATATCTTGGGCGATCGCAATGGTGTTTGAAGCGTAAATAATAAGCACCGCGAAGGCGCACTGTTGCAGTGCTACTGGCCGCGGTGAGGAGTCGCTAGTGGTGGACAACCAAACGGCCGACGGCCGTAGACCAAATCGCTGAGCAGAACTGATAATGGCTGCTGAATAGGGTAAATATTTCCTTGGTGCATTTGGAGCGTTTCTGTTTGTCTAGTTTTGAGCATGAATGGTCGTCGAATTTAGTGCCTCATGCATATTGGTGAATGTTCGTCTGCAGCGTTGCAACACGCGAAGTGTTATTGCAATGGCTTGATAGGATCGCGCCACATTAACCACAGGCGCGGTGCGGAGGGAGAAAATTGAATCTGCCTCAGTACTGTGAAGCCATGCCCTTCATAAAACGGTATATTTTCCTCTTTTGAGTTTTCAAGATAGGCCGGCATTCCCTCCGTATCACACTGTTGTAGCATATGGCCGATAAGTGCAGTCCCTAAGCCATGACCTTTACTTTCAGGCGTTACACCAATAGCGAAGAGATAATAGTGAGGACATTTCGGGTGATATCGTTCTGTCTTTATGGCGCTTAACAGCAGGCGATAGATGCTAGTGAGACCACCGAGCTTCAGGACTTTGACTGCGCTCGATAGCGTTATGGGCCATTTTAGCGTCTGGCTCGGCCCAAGCCACGACGCCGCGCCTCGCCCCAGAGGATCCATATAGCTCAGCTCGTGCCAGACAAAGACAGGCAGCGTAAACTGGAAAAATGGCTCAAGTGACGGCGGGTTATTGCATATCCAGTTGATCACGGGATCATCATGAAAAGCCTCGGCAAGGATGCATGCGGCTTCATTCGCGTTCGATGCCTCTACCAGTTTGAAATTCATTTGGAAACGTTTTGCTCGCGGCGGTTTGTCATGGTCAATAGACTGTATCTGGTTATTACGTTCATCCTTATCACGTCCTATAGTGGCTTACTTTGTTTGTTCTTGGCTATAGATAAATCAATAAACGCCACTATCTGTCCCACCGTTTCCTGGGGGTAAAATTGAAAGGCGGCGACATGGCTGCCCCAGCGCTTTTTCCAGGCCAGATCTGGGTGTTTTGGATCGATGGGGGGAACAGTCCACAGCGTGACATTGGGATTTCGGTCTGCGAGTTCCTGGCTGTAGCGCGCTCGAGTGACCGGGTCATCCGGATCCTGAATAACGAGTATGGGTAGGTCCAGTGTGACGGCGCGCTCCAATGCTTGTGCGTTGCCCCCGGGTAGACCGTAAAACTGGGTGAGCGCCCATGCTGAAATGGTAAACAGGGCGGGAGGTAAACCCGTTTTTATCCATCCGCCCTGTTTGAAGCTGTCGACGGTATCCAGCAAGCTATCAAGCAAGATTAGACCGTCGAGTTCGGCGCCACTGTATTCTGCCTCGATCACAGTGGCGCCGCCCATCGAAATGCCCATAGCAAAGAGGGGCAGATCGGCATTCTTTTTGCGTGCCCAGTTGATTGCAGCCACCACATCGTATTTTTCGGTTCGACCAAATTGCAGTCCCGTGGTATCACTTTCTGATTCCCCGTGGTTGCGCAGATCTATAGCAACGACACCAATACCCTGGGTCACCATGGCCTGATAAAACGCTAAGGAGCCAAAGTAACGACTGTTGCGATGGGATCCAATGCCGTGAATGAATACAAGGATGGCGTGTGGCTCTTGTGCTGGCATCCACCAGCCTGCGAGTTGTAAATTACTGTCTTGAGGCGAAACAAAAAACTCCTCAAATGTCAAACCTACCTCGGCAGGGCTGCTTGTCAGGGCTGTGGGCTGCATGCCAATAGTGTCTTGTGGGATAGTAATTAAACTGATGTAGGCGCAGGCAGCCAGCAGTAGGAGTCCCCCGAGCCAGAAATATTTCATCAAAACGTTATCCAGCAATTTAATTGGCCATCGACAGGGTATACATCAGACCTCACGCTCTCACAAGCTTAAATCACTTTTGTGCCCTGTAGGTATTTGATGTTCCTCGTATCGTGCTTTCCCAGCAGAATATTGGATGTTCCATATCATTGAAGCCGAACTTGCAGGGAGAAGCGATGGCCATAAGTGAAGAAGGGCGTCAGGATAATACAAAGAACGGGGCGACTGACTTAGAGACGGCTAAAAACAGCGGTGACGGCGCAGGTCAGTCAGGATGTGTGAGCCCGGAGTGCATCATTGAAATTAGTGATAAAGACTATCGCTCGTTTTGCTTGCCTTGCGATGTGCTTGAAGAAGCGGATGAGCGCAAGAAGGATAACTAACCCCCTCCAGCGTTCATCCGGAATCTGCTATTCCTGCGGCGTGATGGCGTTAATATGATCCAGAGCATCGCTGTACTCAGTCAGCAGGCGGAACACGATGTCACGACAGGACTCAACCGAATTTATCTGCCCTACCACTTGGCCCACTGGATTGAATGCTATCTTTTGACAATCGCCGTTACCAGCGTAGCGGTGAGTGCGACGTACTGCATCGTAAGTGAGATAGCCCTGAAGAGGCATAGGCAGGGGTTCGGGTGTGTCGTCTCTGTCCCAGGCTTCCGTCCACTCGTTCTTAAGCATACGGGCGGTCTTACCGGTAAAGGAGCGAGAGCGCACAGTATCCTCCGACGTGGCCTTCATATAAGATTCACGCTGGGCGGGTTCAGCGAAGGCTTCTACTGAATTCAACCACATGGATCCCAGCCATACACCTTCCACGCCCATACTCATGGCCGCCAACATCTGGCGTCCGTTGGCGATACCGCCAGCGGCCAGCACCGGCAAAGGTGCAATGGCATCCACCATTTGGGGCCATAGAATAACGGAAGTGACTTCGCCTGCGTGGCCGCCACCTTCAGAGCCCTGACAGATCACAAAATCTAACCCTGCGTTTTTATGGGCGATACCGTGCTTAAGACGTCCAGCGAGTGCGCCGATCAGGCGGCCAGAATCATGAACCTGGGTGACGATTTCAGCGGGCGGCGTGCCCAGGGCATTAACGATCATGCGGCATTTGGGTCGTGTCAGCGCTTCATCGACGAGTGCCTGGGCCTGAACGGCAGAGAAACTGAGGCTGACTTCATCATCCTTTTCAGGCCACTCCGGAACACCAGCATCAGCCAGTAATTTCTCAGAAAACTCACGGTGCTGCTGAGGAATTGCGGCCTGGAGCATCTCAACCAGTTCTTCTGGGCTGCTCAGGTCCATGCCCTCATATTTCTGTGGAATGGCTGTATCGACTCCATATATATGGTCACCGATATGTTCATCAATCCAATCCAGCTCTTCTTTTAGTTTGGCGGGTGAGAAGCCTACAGCGCCTAATACGCCTATGCCGCCAGCCTTACTGACCGCCACAACGACGTCGCGACAGTGGGTAAAAGCGAAAATGGGAGCTTCAATACCCAACTGCTTACAAAAATCAGTTTGCATAGTTTTCCTCGTATAGTTTGCTAGAAAAATATTCTTGTTACTCGCATTCCACATTATAACAGTTGCTGCGCCGGATAAATGACCCGAGAGGCCGATGAAACTAGCAAAAGTTAACGTAATTGGGCGTCGGTGCAGGCCATTTCTTGACAGCCAATAGGCAAAAAGTAACACGTGGTACCCGGACGAGACCCTCTAAACGATGGGAGGATGAGCGGGCTCAAGGGTCTCGTGATTTGGGTTTTATGGGCGGGCTGTCTTTTCGCCGGAACGTTGGCAGCGTCCTAGTCGTGCATCTCGATGAGGGCACTGATGGATGGAGCGGCAATTATTGTGATAATGACCAGAGGAATTACGGTCCAGAATAGTTCGGGTACCATACTATGACGGAAGGTGGAGGCAATCGCCCCCTTCGATTTACGGTGACGAATTAAGCTATAAATAATCATGCCATAGACAACGGCCATAATTCCGACAACAATCCAGATGCCCATGATGTGCAGGTCATAGATAGTCTGGCTGACTGGAGTCACCCCTTTTGGCCTATTGATCTGTGCAGATGTCAGCGCGGGCATGCACAGTGCAGCCAAGCCCGTAAAACGACTCAGAGCTCCCATCATAGTGAGTAATCCTGTGCCAGTTGGCCCTGCTCGGCCATACAGTGAATAGCTAAGACTACGGCCTTGTGAGCATAGGAAAAACAGCTAGTCTTGGCATGTATTTCCTTCACATTTCGCAAGGAATTGTGTCGCAATATGACGCAGTTTTTCTCCGGTAACGATGCCGGCTGCTGTTTGTCGTCTCGCACGGGTGCGCGGTGTTCTTTCTGATCAGGGCATTGCGCACGCGACGCCCCGTCTGCGGACGTGTCGGCGATACGTTCATTTTTTCCTGATTGGGGTGCCATGGGCTTCGTTAGACACTCCCCGGATGCGCGGTATGAGTTTGTTTGTGCGCGCCAAATGTCACCTGCGTATAGGATGAATAAACGATAGCGACAGTGAGTTTTGGTGAAACGCAGTAGAAGGCATGGCGAGGGAGTGCGTTGACAAATGCGCACGGCAAGAAGAGCTGGCAGGTTTGTGTGATGCTCAACAACACTCTCAGTGCTCCATTTATGGGCTATGAGCCCACGCTAATAGATAGCAAGTGTAGCGTGTCTGCGCCTGTTAGTCTCGCCCAGCAGATGGAGGGACCACGTCTGCAGCCGGCATTATGACAAGGCGCATGGTAAGCAGTGAACGAGGTCATTTGACAATGGTCAGCGCTGTAAATGTAATCGTGTTTAGGGGCAACTTCAATAGGCCGTCGCGACGCGATGACTTTTCCCCTCATACGCTCTCCCAATCAGCTGCACTAAGTGTCATTATGGGCGTTATGGCATTGTTGTTTGCTGTTTTATCGCAACACGTGCGGATCGGCTCGATCGCACTGGCCCATTGCGGGAGTGAAAAAGTCCCAGGGTCTGCTCTGGATGCCGCCGGCGGCAGCGATTATATTACTCGCCTGAGCTCGCAGGTTTGACTATTAAAATTACGGAGTATCGCTATGGGCAGGGCCTATCAGAATCGCAAAGACTCGATGGCTAAAACCTCTGACATGAAGGCGCGAATTTACAGCCGGCATGCTCGTGAACTCTATGTTTCTGCCAAGTCGGGTGGGGTCGATCCCGAAGGCAATCTGTCACTGCGCGGCCTGATCGAACGGGCCAAACGGAACCAGGTTCCCGCCCATGTCATTGAAAAAGCTCTAGATAAAGCCCGTGGCGTGGGCGGTGAGGATTTTGCCACGGCGCGTTATGAAGGCTTCGGCCCGGGTGGCATCATGGTGATTGTCGATTGCCTGACAGACAACCCTAATCGCACGTTCGGCGACGTGCGCCAATGCTTTACCAAAGCGAAATGTAAACTGGGTTCCCCGGGTAGCGTCAGTCACTTGTTTGATCATAGTGCCATCCTAGTATTTCAAGGCGGCGATGAAGAGGCAGCGCTAGAGGCCCTGATGACGGCGGACGTGGATGTCTCTGATATTGAGAGCGAAGGCGGCAAGGTAACGGTATTTGCGCCACAAACCGAATACTACAAGGCTAAGCAAGCATTACTAGACGCCTTTGATGGGGTCGATTTTGAAGTGGATGAAATTCAGTTTGTCCCGCAAGCTAGCGTATCGCTGGGCGAAGACGAGCAGGTTGTATTCGATAATTTAGTCGACATGCTCGAATATTTAGAGGATGTCCAGAACGTGTATCACAACGCTGGGTGACGCATCGCAGGGGTGGTGCTATATTACAACACGTGGCGGTTATCTCAGGTTTTGAGAATGCTCCACGTTTGTCCTAGTCTAGGTTAATAAGTCCTTTGGAGAATGTTATGTTGAATAAAAAATTGCTCGGTTTTCTCTCGGTTGTCGCTGTAACGTTCGTTATCACTGGTTGCAGTAAAGAAAAAATGGAAGAGTCTAAACAGACCATGCAGGACAGTGCCTCAAGCATTAGTGATACGGTGAGTGAATCCGCTAAAAAGACCGGTGACGCAGCGAGTTCTGCCGCCGATAGCGCTGGTGATATGGCGAGTGATGCCTCTAAGGAGACACATGCTATGGCCTCTGATGCAGCAAAATCGACTAGCAATGCGATGGATTCTGCTGGCGATATGGCTGACCGTGCCGGTGATAATATCGAAGCAGCAGCCGATAGCGCAGGTGATATGGTTGATCACGCAGCCCACAGTGCCAAAGATGCGGCGACTGACGCTGGCGATAGCGCTAAAAACGCTATGTAGGTTTAGATTGGAATGGCAATAAAGCCCTCTGCTGGGGCTTTATTCTATCAATCCTTGGCCGCGTCGGTTTAATCGTCTCAACGGTATTAAACCTCGATCGTACTGACGCCCAGCGCTGCGGTTAGCCGAACGCCTCTCGCAGCAATTGAAATGAGCGTTTACGGTCTTTCAAGTGATAGATGTTTGTGACGGCCATAACCTCATCTGCGTCATGTAGCGCAGCGATCTGCTCTATCTTCTTCTTAACCTGTTGCGGTGTCCCGGAAGCTCTACTGTTTTGCCGACTGGCAATAAACGCTTTTTCTTGCGCGCCTAAGGAGTATTCCATAGCCTCCTGCGGTGTCATTGATCGGCCATTGGACTGACCGGTGAAAAAACGAAACAGATTGAGATCATAGGTCAGCTGCAGAGCATTGGCCTGTCTTTCCGTGTCAGCACAAAACACACTTAGCGTCAGAATGGCGCAGGGATGCTCGCGCTGCTTACTGGGCTGAAAATGTGTTTTATACAGACCAATCAGTCTCGAATCTGCCTGTGGATTGATAAACAGAGCAAGGTTGTATGGCAGACCCCGCTGGGCAGCTAATATTGCGCTGTCGGGGCTGGAACCAAGCATCCATAGTGGTATATCTTCGGGAGGACGGGGGCTGACCATTGGACTGGCTGTTGCGGACCACAGGTACTCACTCAGTTTTGCTGTTAACTGCGGAAATGCGTCGAATTTTGGGTGTCCATCGGTGGCTAATGCGACAGCGGTGGCCATGTCTGCTCCCGGCGCCCGACCGATACCAAGATCGACTCGTCCGGGGTAGAGGTTTGCCAACAGGGAGAACACCTCCGCCACTTTATAGGCACTATAATGCGGCAGCATGATGCCGCCGGAGCCAATGCGGATAGTGCGAGTGGCTGCGCCCACTGCGGCTAATAATACTTCCGGTGCACTGCCAGCCACAGAGGGGAAGGCATGGTGCTCCGAAACCCAGAAGCGTGCGTAGCCTAGGTCCTCGCACCATTTGGCCATCTGTAGGGTCTCCTGCAGCGCGGTAGCGGCCTGGTCCGGCGCGCGGGCCAGTGACTGATCTAGAACAGAAAGTTTCAGTGCCATGCGAGCGCTAGCCTCCATGTGGCGTCAAACAACGCTTCCCCAGTATTTTTTGAACAGTCCGTGGATGTGCCCGTTAACGTCAGATTCACCAAGTCAGAATGAGTGGCCACGGCAATTTGGCGGGTACTTGTCGGCACGGAAACCCGCGAGACGGTGACATGGCAATCCAGCAGCACGACAAATCGACAGTGGGAAGATACACGAGTTGTTGCGGTTATCATCATTGTGGACAATATGATCTCATGGCGGTCCAAAGGAGCCAAGACAAACAGGACAGACTGCCGTCTGATAGTGTTTTAATAAGCTTTTTTTTCTCAGACAAGTGAGATTGGTATAAAACAATTCAAACGTATCTGAAGTTTTGACTGTTAGGATGGAAGAATGGAATTTCTATCAAATTGGCAGCAGCCGCTGTTGTGGGCTAGCGGTCTTTCGCTGCTCGCACTGATAGCGACGGTTTTTGGTGTGCCTTGGGTGGTCACACGATTACCAAAAGATTACTTCGCGCGCACAGAGCGCGTGGTCTGGCGGACATCTTTTGATGCGCCGGTACTTTCATTGATCATCTCGATGTTAAAAAATGTCTTGGGTCTTGTGCTCGTCATTCTCGGTTTGATTATGCTAGTGACACCGGGGCAAGGAATTGTGACACTGTTGATCGGGCTGCTGCTGATGAACTTTCCCGGTAAATATCATCTGGAACGTTGGCTGATAATGCGGCCGGGCGTGCTAAGAGGACTCAATTGGTTGCGGCGCAGGCAAGGGCAATTGCCGTTTGATCAACCATGAACTAGTGTAGACCCACTATGGCTGAAGCACCGATGCGAGGCGGAGCCAGATAACACATTTGTGACGCGAGGTTTGACATGCAAATAATTCCTGGAATCGACGCTCAGATGATCAAACACTTTGCACCTAACCCGGGTCGCAAGCCGCTATTGCCTGAGTTAAGCGAGGAGGCCCAGGTCGCGTTGATGTGTCGTATGCTGTTCAAGGAAGGCTGGAATGAGCATATTGCGGGCCATATTACCTACCGCCTTGATAACGGCACGATGTTGACCAACCCATGGGAACTCGCTTGGGATGAGGTGACCGCGAGCGATATTCTAACGCTGGATGAATCGGGCGCCATCATTGCGGGGGAGTGGAACGCTACACCAGCCTTGGGACTGCATGTCCAACTGCATAAACTACGCCCGGATGTAAATGTGATTATCCACAATCACGCTCGCTGGAGCGGTCTTTGGGCCAATATGCATCGTGTACCACCGGTTTATGATCAGGCAGGTGCTTATGTAGACGGTCCTCTGCCGCTTTATAATGAGTATGACGGCACGTTTGAGGATCAAGATAAATCCCTGGCTGCCGCGAAAGCGCTAGGCGACGCTAAGTGGGCTCTGCTGGCAAATCACGGTTCTCTAGTGGTCGGAAAAGATTTGCGTCAGGCTCACCTTCGGGTCGTCACTCTGGAATGGCGAAGCCAGCGTGCATATGAATTGGAGCAGGTCGGCGGCGGTGTGCCACTAACCGAAGAACAGGTTGCTGAGATCGCGTTGCCGGACGTACATGGTTTCCCGTTTTTATGGGAAGCAATGGCGCGCCGAGAGCTGCGCGAGGATCCGAACATTACAAACTAGTTGAGGTAGGTTTTATGAGACTAACAGTAACAGCTCTTGAAAATGTCGGAGTAGAAGTCAGCGGCTTTGACATTACTCAGCCTGTGGACGATGCCGTGGCTGCCGAACTTGTGTCGTTGTGGAATGAGCACGCCATTGTGCTGTTTCGTGGCCAGAACGTGAGTCCCGAAAACCAGATTGCCTTTAGCCGTGCGTTCGGTGATTTGGCACTGCACCCTTTGGCCGCGACCCGATCTCAGGAATATCCGGAGCTGTTTATGCTTGTTAATGAGCCCGACAAAGAAAAGTTTATGACGGCAAATTACAACGGGCAGAATAAAGTAGGAAAGCTCGACTGGCATATGGACCTGCACTATACCGGCAAGCCCAATCGTGGCGCGTTGCTGCGTGGCGTGATTTGCCCGAGTGAAGATGGCCTGACGGGTTTCGGTGATCTTGCAAAAGCCTACGATGCACTGGATGAGGAAACGCGGCAGTTAATTGAGAATATAGACGTTACATACGCCTTCAGTATGCAGCGCCGGCATATGCGTTATGTTGATCTGCGAGGCTACGAGCCGGGGCCTTATAGCCCCAAAAAACCGTCTGATCTGAACTACCCGAATTTCCCCGAAGTTGTTTACCCGGCAGTAGTCACTCATCCCATCACTGGCCGCAAAATTTTGGAAATCTGTGAACAGTTTCTAGAGCGTATCGTGGCACCGCATCGCGCAGGATTGTCTAATGATGAGGCGGTTGACCTGTTGCAGCGGTTGGTTGACCACACGCGCAAGCCTGAGTTCCACTATTTTCATCAATGGCAGCCGGGCGACATGGTGTTGTGGGATAATTGGCGTGCGATGCACTGTGCTACTGGCACAAAACCCGGCGTGGAGCGCGTGATTCATCGCACCACTATTATGGGTGATGCCACGCTGGGACGCATGGCGGATGCCTAAGCGGCGCGGTTAAAGTGTGGCTCACTCGCCAGCAGAGATGTCCGACGCTGGCGGCGGTTAATGTCCGCATTAGCACGGCAGACGCCCGCTAGCAGCCCATAAGTCCTTGACTCATAAACACGTGCTCCCTATAGTATTGATTCTCCCGCGCCTGTAGCTCAGCTGGATAGAGTACTTGGCTACGAACCAGGCGGTCAGAGGTTCGAATCCTCTCAGGCGCACCAATTTTTCTGCTCAAAAACAATGAGTTAAGAGTTGCGAGAATCTAGACAGAAACAGATTTCTACTCGCGATGTGAGCCGCCGAAGCGGCGCAATGCCAGGAGGTTGACTTTTCCTGGCTCTCAGATCGCTAAAGGGACTATATCTTCTTGGTTGATTTTGCGATCCGCAATCCCGGCGAAACCGTCTGTGCCAGTGTAGGTCTCTTCACCCTTTAGCATTCCTGATTTTGCATCGACTGGCCACACAACACTCATGCGGGTCTGATAGACGTAGTAGGCGTCAGGGTCATCTACCTCAATGCCCATCGTAGAAAGCGTTCGGCCCGGATAAGCCATACGCATTATGCCTTCGGTCACTACCGCTTCGTGGTCTGCTATCACTCGATCACAACTCAGCTCTAGCTGATGCGCACCCGTCTGGACAATGCTCATGTCATAGAATGCGCGAACTGCATCCCTGCTACCTGACGGATTCATCGTGTCTTCGCCCGGCACATCGTGCGCAATATATTTAGGGTCGTCGCAAAGTGTGCCGACCACTCCCTCAATATCACCCTGCGCTTCACACTTCATATGTTTCAGCACCAACTCTAGATTGCGGCGCACCTTAGGATCAGATTCCTGCTCCACGCGTTCCTGCACAATTCGCCATGTATTGTTCGGATTTATCTTCATGCCATTACTCCTAAGTGAGTTCAATCGCACATTTGCGGCCTGCGCAATTGGTATATTTTTATAATGCTCTCATTTCGTTTCAGATGCTCATCGCCTTGGTTTACCGTTCATCAGATTATTATTCGTTTTCTGCTGCACAGGGCAGTCACAGAAATCGCTTGTATGATCGGGTCGTCAGCAACGCACTGTCTCTACTGTAGCATAAACATTATACATGTAATAAATGTTGAGTTACGCTATCTGCGCGCAATATGATCACCGTTGGCCCTCAAATTTAAACCATAGCGCTCTAGAAAATTGAGTTTTACAGGGAATCTACGCGATGAAAATTGATGCTTCAATGTTGGTCAACAATCCAGTTGATGCTATACAGCAAGGCAGGGAGTTTGAACAAGCCGGTTTCGATGGGCTCTATACGTTCGAAGGGCCACACGATCCCTTCCTCCCGCTAGCGATGGCTGCCCAAGGCACTGAGCGCACTGAGTTGATTACCGCCATTGCTGTGGCTTTTTCACGCAACCCAATGACTCTGGCCAACCTCGGCTACGATATGAACCTGCTCAGCGATGGCCGTTTTATACTCGGTTTGGGCACGCAGATAAGGCCTCACATCGAAAAGCGTTTTAGTATGACGTGGTCGAAGCCGGCCTCGCGTATGCGCGAAATGGTGCAGGCGATTCGTGCGATTTGGGACTGCTGGGAAGGTAACAGCAAACTGAATTTTCGCGGTGATTTCTATACACATACGATCATGAACCAAAACTTTAATCCGGGCCCCAACCCGCGTGGTATACCCAAAATTTATGTAGCCGGTTTTGGCGAGAGAATGGTGCAGGTTTGTGGCGAGGTCGGCGATGGCTTCCTTGTACACCCGCTCAACACTCGCAAGTTTCTGCTGGAGTATTCAATGCCCGCACTGCAGAAAGGCCTCGATATCGCCGGTCGTCCGCGCGATAGCTTCGATGTGTCGGTACAGTGCCTCACGGCGATTGGCGAAACTCAAGAGCAGTTGGAACAATCGAGAGCAATGGCGCGGCATATGATCGGCTTTTACGGTTCCACGCCGGCTTACCGTCCAGCGCTGGATGCGGAGGGTTTGGGCGAATTACAGCCTAAGCTTAACCGACTGTCGAAGGAGGGCGATTGGGCGGGAATGTCCGCACTGGTCACCGATGAAGTTGTGGATACTTTCGCTATCTGTGGTGCGCCCGATGAGGTGGCGCGCAAACTCGTAGATCGCTACGGCGATATTGCCCAGCGTATCAGCCCCGTGGGTTATACCACCGATAAAGAGGTGGCCAAGACTATGGTTGTCGCATTGAAAAAGGTACTTGATTAGACCATTACAGGTCTAACCTTAGGGTTGCTGCGGGGGCAGTTCACTTCGTTCGAGTGAGTGCAGATGCCCGTCTTGCAAACTGTCTCCGAAATTTTGATGAGTCAACCGTTGCTGACTCGGGTGTGCGCCGAATCGGCGACGTCCAGATTATTTTCTGTATGTATTGAGGATGCGCTACTGGATCCACATGGAAATTTTCGGGGCGTCTGTGCACAGCCGGCGTCGCAGCGGCCACTGGGTTAGTCCTGTCCGGAGCGGCCCGTCGTTAGGGCGGCGGCGATGACGAAAAGGCAAAGGAAAAGTGTTTTCTTACAGGGCATGCGGTATCTTCTAATAGTTCGGTAAGCTGACGGTTCAATCAAGTAGCCAGCATGGTGTCTACAATTCGCGTAGTCGCGATGTGCTTTAAGTAGGGTTCGCGGTCGTCTTGAAGTCACGTTTGTGATTTTTTTGCTCAGAACACGCTATAGACTTGAGTTAAAATATCAATTTTTAAAAATCGTTGTTGTAGCCAAATATTTTTTTCAGAAGATAAGCAGGTGTCACTGTATATTCGGTCACGCAATGAGAGAATTGTGCCAGCAAGTAACAATACAAAAGTGCGTACACGCAGAACTCAGGAAGAGCGCAGCACCGAAACGCAGGACAAAATCATTCGCGGTGCCGCCAAATGCATTGTAGAGCCGGGCTATAAGGCCGCTACAATGAAAGGAATAGCCGAAGCTGCAGGGGTCACCTGGGGCGCCATCCAGCATGATTTTGGTGATAAGGAGAACATTTCACACGGTGTAACAGAGCTCGGTGCCATGGAGTTCAAGGCACGCACTCAGCGGATAAGCCTCGATAGTATGAGCTTATCGAAACGAGTGGATGCCTTTCTCGAGCAGGCGCGCGAGCAGACGGAGGATGAGTTGTATCGGGCGTCCATAGTCATTTTTCGTAACAAGACGCAGCAGGTGCCTATGGGCAATTTTTCTGTAATGAAGGAAACGCTACGCGACATCTGGCTAGCCATCTTTGGTGATATAAAGGTCAAAATAGGTAGGAAGCGTTTTAATGACATTAAGGACTTTACCTATATGTCGGTCAACGCGATTGCTGTAGACCGGATGTCTTTTGAAAAGGGTGAACGTCATGATCGCTCGCATTTCAAACTGCTGGGTTAGTTCCTGATAAGGCCGCTCAATAAATGATCATTGCAACGGAGCATGAATTCCCGCGCAGAGGCCATCGAGATGAAGAAAATTTTCTTGCCAGCAGATTTACCCGACAATATTAGGCAAGTAGTATAGCTAAGTCTCTTGCTCAACAGCTGGAGCCCTAATAATCAATAGGAGAACACTCAATGTATCCAACATTAATCGAGTATCTTGATCACTGGGCGACCCAGTCCCCTAACGATGTTTGGCTGCGGGAGCCCCACGGTGAGAACTTGACGGAGTGGACCTGGTCGGAGGTTCAGACCGAGGTCGCTGCTATGGCAGCATGGCAGGAGAATTTCTTGGGTGGCCCCGAGATAAATGTGGGCTTGCTATCTCGTAACCGAGCGCACTGGTTCATGGCCGACCTCGGTACGATTGCTGCGGGCAATGTAACGATTCCCATGTTTATCACACTGCCGCGCGATACCGCCGAGTACGTTATGAGTTTTACTGAAATGAAGTTGCTATTTGTCGGTGAAACTGAAAACTGGGAAGCGGTAAGGACCGTTTTGCCTGAGGGTATTGTCCTAGTGACTTTGCCTGGAGTAACACTCGACGAGCCACACCTGTGCTGGGACGACCTGATTGCTGCGCATGCGGGGCAGTGTCCCTCGTATAAATGTCAGCCCAGTGATCTCGTTTCTATTGTATTTACCTCGGGCACCACGGGTGTTCCCAAGGGTGTTATGCAAACGCACGCCTCAAATGAGATACCGGTTAACCGTTTCATGGAGTCATTTGCGACGCCGCCTCGCGGCCGCTATTTTTCCTATCTGCCTCTTGCACATATTGCTGAGCGGCAGATTGTGGAGTACGCGTCGCTGATTAATGGCGGTGTGGTGTATTTCAACGAGAACATGCTGACGTTGCTGCGCGATCTGCCCGCTTGTCGGCCCCACATCATGTTTGGACCGCCACGCGTATGGGAACAATTACAGCAGGTGATCACCGGTCATTTCGGCTCACAGCAAGGGGTGACCGATGCACTAGCGCGCGACCCAGAGGGTTCGGGCAAACAGATTCGCGACATGCTGGGACTTGACGATGTGCTATACCTGCTCACCGCGGCGGCGCCGACCCCACCGGCACTCATTGAGTGGTATGGTCAGTTCGGTCTGGATTTGATGGAGGGCTTCGGTCAGACCGAGGCTATGGGTCTCTCGGCTAACACCCACGAGCACCGCAAGATCGGCTCGATAGGTCAAGTAGTGGGTAATGTGGAAGTGCGTATCAGCGAAGAGGGGGAGTTGCTGGCAAGGGCATCAGGGCTTGCCACAGGATATTACAAGGACCCCGAGAAAACGGCGGAAACCTTTCGCGACGGCTGGATCTACACTGGCGACAAAGCCCGGATTGATGAGGAAGGATTTATTTTCTTAACCGGTCGCATGAAGGATTACTTCAAAACCATACAGGGTAAGTTTGTCGCACCTACACCGATAGAGAACGAATTTGCCAAGCATCCGCATACGGAACAGCTGTGTCTGCTGGGGCGCGGCTATTCCAAGACTGTCATGGTGTGTGTGCTCAGCGCCCTTGCCCAGCAGGAAGGGCACGAGCAACTCGCGGCGGCGCTGCAAGAACACGCGCGGCTGGTCAACGAGACTGCAGACAAGCATGCTCGTATCGGAGCTGTAATAATTTCGCTTGAGGCCTGGTCTATCGATAATGGCATGCTGACGCCGACGCTTAAAATCCGCCGTGAGCAGATTGAGCAGAAATTTGGGGAGCGAGCTCAGCAACTTGCAAGAGCAGCAGCGGAGCAGGGCGAACTGTTAATTGAATGGCATTAGGGTGGGTGAGTTGCTCCGTCTTACTCAAACAGCGATGCCCAGTTAATACCATTGATGTGACCGCCCCCATCGGCATAGAGGGTATTGCCGGTCATATAGCGCGCGTCCTTGCCGGCGAGAAATAACGCCACCCCGGATATGTCTTCGTAGGGATCTCCCATGTAGCCCATCGGCACTTGCTTGTTGACCCGCGTAGCCATTTCTGGTGCAATTTCTTGCATGGCTAGGAAGGATGCAGTAACAGCACCGGGACAAATAGCGTTCACGGTAATGCCGTATGGTGCCCACTCTCTTGCTGCACTGCGGGTGAGGCAGCGTAGGGCTTCCTTGGCGACATTGTAGTCTGACGTTTGCGGGTGTGCGTTCACGCCATTTAGCGAACACAGGTTGATAATGCGTCCGAAGCGCTGCTCCTTCATTGAGTCAAATACTGCATTCATGGCCCACCGCGCGGCGAATAGTCCACCGTCAAGCTGGCGTTGAAATTCTTCGTCGGATTTCTCTTCAATCGGAGTCAATGTGCCGGGTGGAACCGCATTGTTGATCAGAACCTGAACCGCTCCGAACTGCTCTATAGCACCGTTTAGCAGTGCTAAAACCTGTTCCTTTTGCGTGACATCACAGTGTCGGTAAACAACTTTGCCGCCCTCTGCTTCGAGTGCGACCCTTAAAGCCTCGCCGGCCTCATCGTTAATGTCCGCGGCAACCACTTGATAACCTTCCGCCGCGAAGCGGCTAGCGAAAGCTTTACCCAACCCGTCTGCTGCGCCTGTTACTACGACCACTTGTTCCATACTTCCTCCAAGATCCTTTATGCTAAAGACACCGAGCGGGCATGTCCTGAATTCAATGTATTAATATTGGGCTACTGCAAACGTCTACAAAAAATCTGCGTATTAAATGGCGTTCATTGTAAAACGATATAATTTTGTTAAAGACGTATTTAACGTTACCGCTCTTCTTCGCCTTGCTCTCATTATTTTTAGACTGCCTCTCGGGGACGGCTGGATAAGAATAATTCTTGTGTTCGCAGAGTTCAAGCTCAACTTTTTGCCTGGGTAGAGGAGGCCACTCGATCTGACGAAAGAAATTTAGCGTCGTTGTTCTTGAACTGCTGAAGCGATAGGCCCGTCTCGTGCCCGGGTTTTTTTAGAAGGCATAGGTCACTGTCACGCCGTAGTTGCGGGGTTCGTTCCACTGCGCAAAGGATGATAGTGGAGGAATCAGTACCGCTCGAAAATAGCGTTCATCCCCGAGATTGCGGCCGTAAATCGAGACGGTTAGCATTTCCTGAAAGCGGAAATCGATATTCGCGTTCCACAACCCCATGGCATCAACATCCCCCAGCGGATCGTTGTTGAAAACCGTGACGTAGCTATCGCGCCAAGCATAATTGACGTTGTAAGACATCTCGCTGTCGCCAAACACAGGCTGCACATAGTTCAACCCAGCGCCAAAGGTATACTTGGGTGTGTTGCGCATTTTCAGCTTAGAAGCATCATCAGGAACTCCTGGAATACCTTGAATCTGAAATTTATCGTAACTCGCATCGAGATAACCACCTTGCGCAACCAAGGTCAGACCCTCGGCTAGCAGAGCTGTCAGCTCTAGTTCAAGCCCTTTCATGGTAGCAGTGGCAGCATTGAGCACCACCGTGTCTACCAGGCCACTTGGGTCGGTGACAATAATATCTTCCTGTTTGTCGTTATACTCGCTGCTAAATACTGCGCCATTAAGCCGCAGGCGTTGATTCCACCAATCACTTTTTATACCCGCTTCATAGGTTTCTACCGTCTCAGGATTGTATTGGGTAACATTATCTACGGATGTGATGCGACCAAAAAAACCGCCGCCCTTGAAGCCTTCGGAGTATGAGACATAGGCCATAAGCTCACCGGTAAAGTCGTACTGCGCACCGATACGAGGGGAGACGTCATCCCAGTCTGCGTTCACTTTGACGGAGTCGCCGGCAGGGGTGAGTGGAATGCTGTCCTGTGACAGCCATTGCGAACCCACCGGCTCTAGAGTCCTTTCGTCATAGGTGTAGCGCGCAGCCAGATTAAGCGTAAGCTTATCGGTCAGTGACCAATCTGCGCTGGCGAACGCAGCGTAGGATTTGTTTTCCCCATGTTGTGAAATGACTTGTGTGGTGCCCGCAGGCCATCCGCCACCAAAGGTGTTGGTCGGAAACGGCCCCGGTAGCCACTTCCACATATCGTAGCTGATCTGCTCAGAATCATATTCAGAATACCAATAGTAGATACCGGTGGTGAGCACCACGTCACCAATATTCCCCGTGGTACGCAACTCCTGGCTGAATTGTGAGTAACTCTGGTCGGTATCGACATACAGAAATTCTAGGCTGTTGCCATCGTATTCTAAGCGTGCGTCTTCATCACGATCGATATAGCCGGTGATCGATGTGACGATCCAGTCGTTGACATCATAGTTCATCGTTAGGTTATAAAAGTCGTTAGTCGTATCGCCGTTATTAGGCGCATTAGTGGAACTGTGGTCCTCATCGCTACCGGTATCAGAGACGAAACAGCCATAAAAGCTCGGGCCAGTTAGCAGACACGCAGCATCTTCGAATGCAACGAAATCTTTTTTGTTGACGTCTGCCCAAGCACCCACCTCCGATTTGTCGACGGTGCGTTGGGCTGTAAATAGCAGGTCAAAGGTGTCAGTAAACTGGTACGCTATGGTCGCGCCATAATCTTCTAGGTTCTGGCCACCTTGGTCTTTATTGTAGGTCGTATTCTTGATGTAGCCATCGCTTTCCAGTTTGGAGACAAAGAGTTTTATGCCGCCTTTATCCGTCAGCGGTAAGTTTAAAAGACCGCGAATATCCTGCCGACCGTGCTCCCCAAGCGTACCCTGGACTTTCCCTCCGAATTCTTTGGTGGGGGCCGTGCGAATAATACTAAGTGCACCACCTATGGTGTTTTTTCCAAAGAGAGTGCCCTGCGGTCCGCGCAGAACTTCGATTCGTTCGAGGTCAAAATTTTCCAGTATCTGCCCGCTGTTCGTGCCCAGATAGACACCGTCCAGAAGGACGCCGATACCAGGGTCGAGGCTCTTGTCTACTTCCTGGTAGCTAACGCCCCGTATGGCAATTGAAGCACCTGACTGGAGGCCAGGAACCCTATCAATAAGAAGGTTGGGAACAAAACCTTGGATATCCTGCAAATTGCGAATGCTAGATTGTTCTAATTCTGTGGCCGTTATGGCTGTCACGGCCACCGGCACTAACTGCATTGACTCTGCTCGCTTTCGTGCAGTAACAATGACTTCTTCAAGCGCAAGTTTCGGTGCACCGCCCTGCGCTACTGCAGCCATTGGAGCAATGACCCCTCCGGCCAGAGCCGCTAATGACAGCGTTGTCACCGTTTTTTTGAGCATAAATACATCTCCAGTTTTTTGGCAGGTTGCGAAACTCAGAACACCCAAGGGAAATTTTAGTCGGTGAAAGCTCTGACACGCAGGTGAATATACTAGTTTTTTTTGTAACGCGCAGTATTTGCGCCATTAAAACCGTGACTACTGTTTGAATGGTTGCGCAGCTGCGAGCATAGTAAGGGCATAAGCAAAACGAAACTTCCCGTTAATGACTGTCAAGCCAATGGTACTGTCTAGCCAATGTCCGGCGCGATGATGATAAATAGAGCCGTGCTGGGAAAGATCGGCGACAGAATCACGAAACTAAAGTGCGGTATAACGCAGTTCTAACTGGACAAAGGTGTTACGATCGCCATGAGTACCCAGCAAAGCTAGGCAGCAGTTACTCGGTGTAAAATCTGAAGACTGGTAGTTACTTCGTGCTAAACCATTGCTGGTGGCAAGGCATTTCGCTTCTTTGCAGTCCTTTGAATAGCCCCTGTCTTGCCGGCAAAAAAATTTCACGTGGTAAATATCGCGGGTTTAATACCAGCGAGGGCCACTCGATTTAGGACGTTAACAACGTCAAAAAACACGGAAATGCACTATGAACTGTTTGAATTTACTGATTCTTGTCCCAGCGCTATGTTGTATTACATTACCGGCAGCGGCTGAGGATTATATTTCCTTTGGTGGCGGAGCAAGCTTTTGGAACCAAACGCACAACTCTGATGAGCTAGAGGGTGGGTCCGAGCCCGGCTATCTCGTAAATTTGACATTAGGCCGTGAGTACGAAAACGCATATCGCGCAGAAGTTGAACTTTCGTTTAGACAGAACAATGTTCACGGGATTAATGATCCGGATAACGGTAAAAAGTCAACAGGAGATGGAAATATTCTTCAGGGCACAGCGCTATTCATAAATGTTGCCTATGACTTTCGCGCAGGAAAATCTATACGTCCTTACATCATGGCTGGGCCAGGTGTTATCTATTTAAAGGTGTCTGACGACGATGACCCTGTAACCCCACTCGATGACAGCTCCACGACATACGCGTTTCAGGTTGGCTTTGGTGCTCGATTTAATGTCACTGAAAATATCAGGGGAGACATTGGCGTTGGTCAGATGATTACGGCCACAACAGATTTGGAGGATTTACATACGCAGTACGATACGACGACTGTGACCGCCGCTGTGGTTATGAACTTTTAAGAAATAGAAATAGAAATAGAAACGGACTGCGACAAACGTCGCCGCCGTTTTTACTGGAAGTAGCCTCTTTAGAACCGTCAATGTCGCGGCCACTAACCAAAAGGCAAGTCACCGCGCTTCACGCTGGCAAAGGCTTCGGCACCATAAATCTGTTCGACCATCGCACTCATATCGGCGGCCTTGCGCAACTCATTGCCGCCCTCAATGGCAAAACTTTGCCCGGTTACCCAGCTCGACTCTGGCCCCGCTAAATAACGAATACCGTGCGCAATATCGCTAGGTTCGCCAAGTCGTCCTAATGGTTTTTCGGCGGCAAAACGCTGATAAATATCCGGATCGTCAAACAAAGCTTGTGTCGCTTCGGTCCGAGTGAGGCCGGGGCGCACTGCGTTCACTCGAATCTTAAAGGGAGATAGTTCCTCCGCCGCAGCCCTCACCAAGCCCTCTAGGCCTGACTTTGCCGCGGTATAGGCTGGCAACCACGGAAACACCAACTTAGCCGCATCCGAAGAGACACAGACAATCGAGCCGCCGGACTCTCGCATAAGGGGAGTGGCGTACTTTAAGACTAAAAAAGTGCTTTGCAAATTCAGCTTTATCTCGTCCATAAAACTGTTTTCGTCGTGCATCAGCAGGGGCTTTATGGCACCACCACCCACCGTCGCAACACAGATATCTAAGCGCTCGGCGAAGGCATGACTGGCCTGCAAGGCCTGGTTGACCTCCACTGCGTCAAGCGCGTCAGCTGCCAGCAATTGAATACGCGCATCCCGGCCCAGCTCGCTGTAGAGCGTTTCGGCTACGCGCTGCAATGCTGGCATTCCTCGTGCGACCAAACTCACCGAGCCGCCATCAATTAAAAATTGTCGTGCGGTTGCCGCGCCTATGCCGCCCGAGCCCCCAGTAATGAAGGCATGCCGTCCTGCAAGATTCGCCACCATCACTCTCCTTAGATACCGACCACGTCCTCATGAACAGTGGCTAATCATTGACTTCTCGAATTTTATACAGTTAAACTGAATATCAGTCAAATTGGGTATATAGCCCGAGTATGAGTCAAGCCCAAGTTAATCGTACTGGCCAACTGATCATTCATCTCAAACACGATTTTAAGCAGCGTTTGCGGGTCAAGTTGGAGCAACATCAGGTTGCGATTCGCGAGTTACACGGGATGATTGTATCGTATGTGGCTGAGCAGGGTTCCTGTCGAATGGTGGATATTGCGGACTTTTGTGAAGTGCGGCCTCAGTCGATGGCGACCGCTATTGGGCAACTTGAGCAGCTGGGCTATCTGTCTCGGATAAACTCCAAAGAGGATCTGCGGTCTAAGATGATTACGTTAACCGCCAGTGGTGAGGCGTTACTTACGCTGCTTGACGCTACGACCCGCGATGTTTGGGAAGACTATGCGGCGATTGTCGGACAACCGCAGTTGAATCAGGCACTGTCGACGATTAATATGCTGCTGAACGCTAAATATAACGAAGTATTACAAGGTTATGATATTGATGAATAATCCTCCAGAGAAACAACTGGCGCTGCGCTATGCGCAAATTGCCGACGATAGAAAGTTTGCAGAGATGCGTGACATCATCAGCGTCGATTTCAGTCAGCAGGGCCCTAATTGGCAGTGCCAAGGTGCCGCCGCCTTTATTGAGCAACTGCAGGTTTTGGAGGTAAATTTCTCCGCTACGTTGCACATGGTCGGCAATCAAATAGGGCAATGGGACGGTGAGTGCTATGAGGGCGAAACCTATAGCATCGCCTCTCATCTCTATGAAAAAGACGGGGTTGCCAGAAAGTTGGAGATGGCGATCCGCTATCAAGACCGTATTGAAAAAAGTGCTGATGGTTACCGTTATACTCGGCGCGATGTAAATATTGTTTGGAGCAGCGATCAACCACTGCATACTGATTAAAGCACAGCTGACGTGGTTCAAATTGACGTTCCAAAAAATGAAAATTGCAGCAGGTAAAGACGACTGTGGCATGCTGCTTACCTTTGCTGATAATCAGCATTTAATCTATCAACAATCAGTGAGAAAAACATGAAGGTATTAGTTGTCGGCGGCACAGGCTTAATCGGTGGTGATATTGCGCTATATCTACAGGCACAGGGGCATGATGCCACCATCATGGCTCGCAACGCGCCGTCCACGCCGTCTTTAGCGGCATTGCCCTTTATGCAGGGTGACTATGTCAACGATAGTTTTGACAATGAGCAGCTGGGCGGCTTTGATGCGCTTGTGTTTGCTGCAGCCGCCGATATCCGTGCCTTACCAATGGACGGGAGTGTGAGTCCCGAGGCTTTTTATAGCGAAGTGAATGACCGCGCCGTTCCTCGATTTTTTACGGCTGCGCGAGATGCTGGGATTGCGCGCGCAGTTTACATTGGCACCTTTTATCCGCAGGTTGCCCCTGAGCGCATCGGCATTTGTCCCTATGTCACTTCGCGGCACCATACCGACACCGCGGTGCGCGCATTGAGCGGTGCGGCGTTTAACGTGTGCAGTCTGAATGCGCCCTTCGTACTGGGCCACATCGATGGCCTCGACATTCCGCATCTAGGGGCACTGGTCGCTTATGCGAAAGGGCAGCTCGGTGATCTGCCGGTGTTTGCGCCACCGGGTGGCACCAATCATATCAGCGCGCACTCTATCTCAGTCGCTACGCTCGCTGCGCTGGAGAAGGGTGAATCCGGCAAAGCCTATCTGATGGGGGATGAAAACATGAGTTGGAAGCATTATTTGGAGCTGTGGTTTGCTGCCGCAGGCAACCCGCAAGAACTGGCGGTAAAAGAGGATGAGCACCCCATGTTGCCATCAGTGATTATGTTTGCAGGGGCCGGCGCTACCGTACACTACGAAACGGACGCGTCTGAGCAGCTGGGCTATCCACGTCAGCAGATTAGCGATCTCATTAATCAGGTGGTGGACAGCTACTCAACTTGACTATATCGGGTGTAAGTGACGAATGACGCTGCATCACTGCGGCTAAGCAAAACCTGCTGGTCTGAGACCAATAATATTGCATTTTCCTTGCGGGGGTGCACCATTGCAATATTCTCTATATAGTGAACAGCACTGCAGTCGCAGGGGAATGTTTAACGTGCGGCAGCACATTGCTTTTTTACCCTTTGGATCAATGACTTAGTCTTGTTTAGATTAGTTGAAAAAAATAGAGATCCAATCGTAGACTTGGCGCGTATGGCCAGTATATCCGGCCAAAGCGCTTTGGCTCGATTGAAAAGTGCAAGAGAACAATAATCAACATATAACTACTTATAGGTGGACACAGTTATGACTGAAAACTTACAGGCCAACGATGCGGTTGGTATTTCCTTTTGGCTGATTTCGATGGCGCTTGTCGCTGCGACGGCCTTTTTCTTCCTTGAGCGTGACCGTGTGTCAGCGAAGTGGAAAACGTCTCTGACGGTATCAGGTCTAGTCACTCTTATCGCTGCAGTGCATTACTTTTATATGCGCGATGTTTGGGTGAGTACAGGTGAAACACCGACCGTCTACCGCTACATTGACTGGTTACTAACGGTTCCACTGTTGATCATAGAATTCTACCTGATTCTTTCTGCGATCACTAAAACGCCCGTAGGTGTGTTCTGGCGTTTGCTGATTGGTTCTCTCGTCATGCTGGGCTTTGGATTTGCCGGCGAAGCGGGCGCGATGGACGTGAGTTTAGCGTTTTGGATTGCAATGGCGGCTTGGGTCTTCATTATGTGGGAGATCTTTTTCGGTCAAGCAAGCAAGATCAACGCTGGCAGCGGAAACGCCAATGTGCAGAAAGCCTATAAGGCGATGGCACTGCTGGTGACGATAGGTTGGGCAATTTACCCTATCGGATACTTTATGGGTTATATGATGGATTCAGCGAATCCGGACGCGTTGAATATTATCTATAATGTCGCCGATCTGTGGAATAAAATTGCCTTTGGCCTAGTCATCTGGGCTGCAGCAATAGCCGACTCTGAACAGTAGGTTTTTAGGATCGCAGAAAGGGTCGGCTATGCCGGCCCTTTTTTTTGCTTATTTTTTGTCGCTTGCTCACTGAAGTACTAACGAGCATCAGGTATTGGCAAGCTATACCTCGCCTCGACCGATGGCACGTTCTGAAGCAGACCTGCGCAGAAAGCTGGTCATGTCATCTGTTGGATTTATTCTATACTCTCAATGCAGCCAGTCCTGAAAGGTCTGCATACATGACTCGACGTACGCTGTCGATGAAACAATAACAAGGTATTCAAGGAGGCTTGCAATGGCTCAGCGATTTGACGGCAAGGTGGTATTGGTTACAGGTGCAGGTTCGGGGATTGGCAGAGCCTCTGCCCAGCGTTTTTATGCCGAGGGCGCCAACGTATTCCTAGTGGATATCAATGCTGAAGGGCTAGCCGATACCATGGTGCAGATGCCCGACAGCACCCGAGTTCACTCAATGGTTGCAGACATAAGCCTGCCTGAAGTGTGCCATGCCACCGTAACGAAAACCCTCGAGGCTTTTGGGCAGCTAGACGTGCTGTGCAACATTGCGGGCATTCTTCTGACTGGGCGTATTGAAGATATCACCCCAGAGGCCTGGCAGCGGATTTTGCAGGTTAACCTGACCTCGGTGTTTTTCTTGTGTCAGGCCGCAGTGCCACAACTTGCAAAAACGCGCGGCAATATCATTAACATGGCATCCACTGCCGCATTGACAGGGCAGGCATATTCATCGCCTTACGGTGTCACCAAGGCGGGGGTGGCAATGCTCACTAAATCGCTGTCGATGGAACTCGCTGAACGCGGTATTCGTGTGAATGCCGTCTGCCCCGGGGCCGTGAATACGCCGCTGGCGGCTACGGCCAACTTTCCCCAGGACGCTACACCGCGGTTGATTGACAAGTTGATCTCGTTCTACGGGTTCGCAGAGCCCGCTGAAATTGCGTCCCTGGTTGCGTTTATCGCATCCGATGAGGCGCGCTATATGAGCGGCTCTGTGATACCCATCGATGGCGCCCAGACGGCCGGTTAATGATGGCAGGTCGCACAGTTCGACAAAGCGTCCGCGAACTAAAAAGTCAGACTAGCGCGAATGGCAGTGAGATCATTTGCGCCTCCCTATGATGCCGTATAGTGCACTATGGCGAAGGTTCTTTGACGATGAGTGAGGTCGGGAGACAACCATGATTGGCAAGGTGATGATATTCAGTTTGGGCGTTGTGATCGGCGTCGCAGGTCTGTCGACGTTTCAATTGCGCAAGGTGACGGTGGAACCCGTCGTCGCATCGGGTCAGCTAGAGCAAAGTCTCGATCAGCTTGCGGATGCGGTTCGTGAGGCGGGTATTTTTGTGCGCGACCATACATGGTTTGGCAGCGAGGAGGAACAGGCGGAGGCCTACCGGCACATTGTGCGTGCGCTGATTAATAGTCTGGAGTCACGGGCACTGGCTGAGCCTGATTTTCCTCTCTTTGTGTCCCTTAATCATTTCAACAAGCTGGGGATGGACAATTCGGATCAGCGTTATCGCATTGCGCTGTTTCAGGGTGACGGCGTTTATCGCGTGTGGGGAACGCGCGGGAGTACTCGGCGGCTAGATTTCGCCGTGTACGGACTCGATTCGATGGCGCCGATGGTCGACACCTTGTCCACAGATGATCTCGAGGTAGCAGCCGACGGCAGCTTCGAGGTTTGGATTGGCGGTGAGCCGAGGGAGGGTAACTGGCTGCGCACAGAACCGGGCCTTCAGCGCCTACTGGTACGTCAGATTCACTCTGACTGGGAGTCAGAGCTCCCGGGAGAAGTGCACATTGATCGGATTGACAGTGGCCGCCCTCGCTATCCCCCGTTCTCCGCCGAAATCATGGCAGATCGGCTAACGGCGGCAACGAACTTCTTTGCCGAAGAGGTGCGCCTGTGGCCTGAACTCAGTCGCACGCGCATCGCAGGTCTGGTTCCAGCCAACACACTCCTTGCGCCGCGCGACACGGGCTCGGAGGGCGGGCTGGCTGGCCGCCTGATGTCCGGAGGGCATTATGAGCTGGAAGACGACGAAGCGTTAATTCTAACGTCTTGGCCCAGTAGTGCGAGATACCAAGGCATTCAGTTAGGCCATCATTGGTGGGAGTCTCTCGACTATGCCAATCGTCAAACCTCTCTGACTGCCGATCAGGCTTATTTGAGTTCGGATGGCGCCTACCATTTTGTTGTGTCTGCTACAGACCCTGCCGTGCCTAATTGGCTCGATACGGAAGGGTTTTCACGCGGTGTGATTTTGATGCGTTATGACGGGCTGGAAACTGCGAAGATTCCAGAGGCGCAGCATCCCACAGCGACTTTGGTCAAGTTGTCTGACTTGCGAGCGAGTTTGCCTGTCGATGAGCCAACGGTGTCGCCGCAAGAGCGTGCGAATCAACTGGCGGCGCGTCGGCGCCATGTGCAGCGACGGGAAAATTTTTAAGGGTGCTGCGGGCTTAGAATCGCGCCGTCAGTTGGCCACAGTGTTACCCTAAGTCACCTGGTAAGCCAAACACGCGCACTCAGAAAGCTGTCTATCTGGTTCGCAATTCTATATGCTGTCTCGATGCGTATACTTTTAATATTACTGACGACAATAGTGTTTAACGGCGCGCACGCTGCAGGAAATGACACTGCACTCAGCGGGTCCCTTTGGACCACGAAGTGTGTGTCCAACAGTGAAGCCACTGCCAATGACTGCGCTATCGAAAGGTCAATATACGTTGGCAGTCAGCGCAAGATTAGGATTCTGACGATTAATGTAGACGTTGCGGATGGTGGTGAAGAGGCTATCTTGCGATTTTTGGTTCCACTTAAAACGCTGCTGCCATTGGGAATTAAGCTGGAAATTCCTGATCAAAAAACATTCAAAGGCTCGTTTATTTATTGCGAATCTAAAGGCTGTTACTCTCAGATCGAATTGGATCGGAAGTCTTTTTCATCGTTTATAGCGAGTGAAAGTGTAGTTGTTTCCTATAATCTGCTTGAAGACAGCAATAACGCAGTGCAACTGAAGGTTGACCTTAGCGACTTCAAAATCGCTTTGAATGAGCTGCAAGCTGAGCGTTAAAAAAGCCTTCCCCCCCCTCAAGACTGCTCAGTGAATCTAAAATAAAGCCTAGGCAGACCTCTTTTTGCTGTGATAGGGTTCCGATCGTCGGAGAACACAGTAAAGGCATGAAAAATTAATTCGAGCCAGATAACTGTTAGCTTCTAAAATAGACTCAAGGACAATTATGCCAACTGCCAATAGGTTTAAACTCACCCCTCTTAATCGCGCTATACGAGGCTTTGGCGTCGCGCTGTTGCTCTCGTCACAGCAGGCCTATTCGCAAACCGCTGCCGCCCCGGTTAATGTCGCTATCCAGCCAATGACGCCAGTCACTTTTGATCAGATTTCAACGGGGTCAGGGGCCAAATGTCAAGGTCAATACGACCACCTTATTAACGGATTGGAGGCGACCGCCGCGGCCGCAGAAGTGACACATAACGTCTTTGAGGCTAGTGCTATGACAACAGAAGAAGCCGGCTGGGGCGCAATGGCAGAAGGCTTTACTTCACTCGCGACGGGGCTTGAAGAGATCGCCACGTCCGGACTTGCGCAGTCGGCTGGGGCAGATGCGGCGGACGCCGGAACGGTTGCTTTGGGTTTAATGCTAGGCGATTATACAATAGCTATGGCGGCCCAAGCAGTTGGACTGGGTGTTTGCGTAGGTGTAG
>ENA-OSJC01000097-OSJC01000097.1-marine-metagenome-genome-assembly--contig:-NODE-97-length-85173-cov-8.328347_pt1 | contig 85173 bp, 76 predicted proteins | sample MGYA00237885_ERZ534234 | MGnify/ENA primary metagenome ERZ534234 (study PRJEB26413, sample SAMN06343907) | marine metagenome | isolation source: coastal waters | place: Atlantic Ocean: West Antarctic... | reverse complement strand
AATAATTCACCAAGTGAGGATTTTATGAGTAATACCGCATATATTTATGATGCTGTGCGAACCCCGCGCAGTAAAGGTAAGCCAGGTGGCACACTGCATGAGGTTAAGCCAATTGACTTAGGGGCAGGCGTGCTCAGAGCTCTGCAAGAGCGCAATGATCTGGATACATCCTATGTAGATGACGTCATTATGGGTTGCGTTTCTCCTATCGGCGAGCAGGGCAGTGATATCGCTAAGATGATGGTTCAAAATGCTGGTTGGCACGAATCTGTGGCTGGCGTACAGCTCAATCGTTTTTGTGCATCGGGACTAGAAGCAGTCAATACTGGCGCACAGAAGGTAGCGTCTGGTTGGGAGCAGCTGATTGTTGCTGGCGGCGTAGAATGTATGTCGCGGGTGCCTATGGGCTCTGATGGTGGTTCTATGACGGGTGATGCGGCTTTTGCTATTCAAGAGAGCTTTGTTCCTCAAGGTATTGGCGCTGATACCATCGCTACTATTGATGGTTATAGTCGTGAAGATGTTGATGCCTACGCCATGGAGTCACAGCGGCGTGCCGCACATGCACGAGATAGTGGATGGTTTGATGGCTCAGTCGTTCCTGTGCGCGATAAGAATGGTTTGATGATTCTAGAGCGAGATGATTTTATTAAGCCCGACACTAACATGGAAATTTTAGGCGGCTTGAGGCCCTCATTTGAAATGATGGGAAATATGGCATTTGATGAAATAATACTTCGAAAATACAATACTTTAGAGCGTATTTCTCATGTACATACTCCAGGAAATTCATCAGGTATTGTGGACGGCGCAAGTGCTGTATTAATCGGCTCAGAAAAGGCCGGAAAAGATCTAAACCTAACACCTCGAGGGCGCATTTTAGCTGGGTCTATTTTATCTTCAGATCCAGTGCTTATGCTTGCGGGCCCCGGACCAGCAGCAATTAAATGTTTAAAAACGGCAGGTTTAACGGCAAATGATATTGACTTGTGGGAGATTAATGAGGCGTTCGCATCGGTGGCCATGCGGTATATGAAAGTTCTCGATATTGACCACTCCATCACTAACGTTAACGGTGGTTCAATCGCTATGGGTCATCCACTTGGCGCGACCGGTGCTATGTTGGTCAGCACTATGCTGGACGAGTTGGAGCGCCGACAGTTGAAACGGGCCATGCTTTCGCTTTGTGTGGGCGGTGGAATGGGTATTTCTTGCCTGATTGAGCGCGTTTAGTCCAATTTACGCAGACTAAAAATTAAAGACTTTATAAAAGGTTTTAACAATGGGTGTTTTTAAGTACGAGAAAGACGAGCAGGGCATTGTCACTGTGACAATGGATATGACTGGACCTGTGAATGCAATAAATGCTGAATATAACGTTGCTATGGAAGAAACAGTGGTTCGTCTGGAGGCTGAGACTGGTCTGACGGGTGTAATATTTGCCTCCGCCAAGAAAGTGTTTTTTGCCGGCGCTGACCTCAATGAGTTAGTGCTCATGGATTCAGGCGCTGATGAGGCGTTATTTGCAAATGGCGAATTAATTAAAGGTCACTTTAGGCGTCTAGAGAGACTGCCCGTTCCTGTTGTTGCGGCTATTAACGGTGCTGCATTGGGCGGCGGTTATGAGCTTTCTCTGGCCTGTAATCATCGGATTGCCTACAACCACAAGTCAGTTCAGATCGGTCTGCCTGAATGTGCTATCGGGGTTTATCCTGCGGGGGGCGGCGTAGTTCGCTTAACTAAGCTGATTGGTCTTGAAAAATCGCTAGATATTATTTTAAAAAGTCAGCGATTAATCCCTGAAAAGGCTTTGGCCGCTGGACTAATTGATGAGTTAGTTGAGTCATTAGAGGCTCTTTTGCCCGCTGCAAAGGCATGGATTACAAAGCACGCCGGGAACAAGGATGCTTCGGTACAGCCTTGGGATAGGAAGGGCTATAAGATCCCAGGTGGATCTATAAAGGCGCCGCACAATGCGCAGTTTGCGGCTATGGCTCCCACAATGTTGCACAAGCAGACGCGTGGCCTTATGCCGCAGATGACAGCAGCAATGGACATTGCGTTTCAATCAACCTTTATTGATATAGATACGATGTTGCGTGTTGAGGGTCGTGAATTTATCAAAGTTGTCACTGGCCCTGTGGCTAAAAACATGATTACGGCATTTTTCTTTCAGTTGGGTAAGATCAATGCCGGCGCTAGTCGTCCCAAAGGTATTGATAAGAATCCTACGCGCAAATTAGGTGTGTTAGGTGCTGGAATGATGGGGCAGGGTATTGCATATGTTGCCGCTAAAGTAGGCATTGAAGTCATATTAAAGGATATGACTCAAGAAGCCGCTGACAAGGGCAAAGCGTATTCGGAAGGACTAGTGAATAAAGCCGTCAAACGCGGAAAGATGTTTCAGTCACAGGCGGATGCTTTGTTAGGGTTGATTACTCCCACGGCGAAGGATGAAGATCTTCGTGGTTGCGATTTAATTATCGAAGCGGTATTTGAGAATATAGCACTTAAAAACAAAATTATTGTGAATACGGAACAATATTTGTCTGAGGATGGATTCTGGGGTTCAAATACATCGACACTCCCAATCACTGAGCTATCACGAGCGGCCGTAAAGCCTGAAAATTTCGTGGGTATCCACTTCTTTTCTCCGGTAGATAAAATGCCGCTGGTTGAAATTATCGTAGGTGATAAGACTAGTGATGAGGCGTTGGCGAAGGCATTTGATTTCACTCAGCAAATTCGCAAAACCCCCATTGTGGTTAATGACTCTTTGGGCTTCTTTACCTCTAGAACCTTCGGTACTTATTTAGATGAGGGCTTACAGCTTTTAACCGAAGGTGTTCATCCGGTTAAAATTGACACCTTAGGTAGGGCTATTGGCATGCCGGTTGGTCCGCTTCAGGTTGGTGATGAAACCAGTTTAGAGCTGACACGTAAAGCGGGTGAAACTTGGGCTGCGATGGGTGTTGAGGATAAGTGGACCAACGGTGATGTCACGCGTCGAGTAATCAAGGACATGATTACCGATAATGGCCGTGGAGGCCGCCACCACGGTGGCGGATACTATGAGTACCATGCTGATGGGTCAAAGAATGTTTGGCCTGGCTTGTATGACCTCTATTACAAAGAAGATACCTGCGTTGCTGATGAAGATATAAAAGATCGCTTAATGTTTCGTCAGGTGATTGAGGCACTTAAATGCTTAGAAACAGGGGTTTTGAGGTCTGTTGCAGACGGCAATATAGGGTCGATCATGGGGATTGGTGCGCCAGCTCATACTGGCGGTTTGATTCAGTACGTAAACACCTATGGTTTTGATAAGTTTGCCGCTCGATGCGATGAGCTTGCTGAAGCCTATGGAGAGCGCTTCACTTGCCCTGAGATAGTACGGACGCATGCTCAAAGTGGCGATTTAATGGTGTAGCCGCATGAATGTTGTATAAGAAACCTGGCTAGTGGATAACCCTAGCCAGGTTTTTTTGTGTTACTACATTATATAGGCGCGTGTCGCATTCAAAAGCTCTGGGAACATTGCACCGAATTTGGCCATCCAGAAATTAAACCAATACTCAATTTTTTGTAAGAAAGTCAGCTCCAACCGCTCAGACAAGTTTTGTTGTTTGTCATCTAAATACGCATGGATAGCATCAACATCATCCACGCCAAGAGTGTCATAGAAACCGATCATGCCCTTATGTGTGCGTGTGCCTCCAATAACAATTGAGGCGAAGTCATTATGAGTTTGTTCGCTCATATAACGTAGGTTAGGCACAATGTAGTTGCTCAACGCATTGATACCATGGCAGGAACCGCAGTTATTGTGATAAATGGACTCCCCCAGGGCAATCACCTCGGGGTCGGTATTGGCGGCATGACCTAGCGCTCGAATGGTTGTCAGCTCTGCATTAGCCAGAGAGTTTGTTTGATTGAACTGACCCTTCTTGAAAACGAGAAGTTTGTTTTGGTTGGTTTTGTTACGCTGAAGCTCATCACCAACAGTGATCATAACGGTTCCACCACTGCCCTGAGCAACGGCCACATATTGTTCACCATCAAGTTCAAATGTCATTGGCCCCGCAAGAACTGCGCTATCGGACTTGTATTGCCAGAGTTTTTCACCGTCATAGGCATCATATGCTGCGAAAGTCCCGTCCCACGTCCCTTGAAAAACGAGGTCTCCAGCTGTACTCAAGATACCGCCATTAGAGGGCTTGGCATGATGTACTTGCCACGCGCGTTGTTTCTTAATGGGATCCCATGCCACTAATTCCCCAAAAATAAGGGCATCCATTGATGCTTTTCCGGCAACCCAGCTTCTTGGATCACGGTTAGTGTTTAAATCGACACCGGTATTCCAACGATTCACTCGATACATGACTTCTTCTAATGCGCTAAAGTAGGCAGGAATACTTTGAACTGGGATGTACATAAGGCCTGTCTTCGCGCTAAAAGACATAGGTTGCCAATTGTGCGCGCCATAGGGTGATGGCCAAATGTAGCTGCCACCATTTTTTTGGTAGTCAGCAAATTTACTCTCGACCGGCCGGCCTGTTTCCATATCGACGTGCGTAGCCCAAGTGGCCTTTGCAAATTTGTCTGCGGAGAGTAGCTCTCCGGTTTTTCGATCCAGAACATAAAAGAACCCATTTTTTGGTGCTTGCATGATGACTGATCGCGATTCGCCCTTGATCTGTAACTCGGCTAGCACTAACTGTTGTGTCGCCGTGTAATCCCAGTTATCCGCGGGTGTAACTTGATAATGCCAAACGTATTCACCGGTGTCTGGGCGTAGCGCGACTATTGAGCTGAGATAAAGATTGTCACCACCGCCGGGACTGCGTAAATCGCGATTCCAGGGAGATCCGTTTCCTGTTCCAATGTAGAGCAAATCTAACTCTGGGTCATACACTAGCGAGTCCCAAGCAGTGCCACCACCTCCGCCGAGCTTATACCATTCATCGCCGCTCCAAGTGTCAAGTGCAGCTTCTAGGGCAGGGCTCTCTTGAGGTTTGTTACGATCGCCAGGCACAGTATAAAAGCGCCACTTCATTTCCCCAGTGTTGACGTCGTAAGCGCTAACATAGCCACGAACACCTAATTCAGCGCCACCATTACCGATGATGACCATTCCTTTTACAATCCGTGGGGCTCCTGTGATGCTGTAGTTGCCATCTGTTGGAGTACTTTGAATGGACCAGTTTTCCTCGCCCGTTTTAGCATCTAAGGCAATTAATCGTCCATCTAAAGCGCCAAAGAACACTTGCAGCGGTGCGCTGGAGCTGTCTTGCCATAGTGCAACGCCACGGTTAACTGGGCCGCAACACGTCTTTGCTAGTTGTGCTTTGGGGACTTTAGCATCGTAATGCCACAATTCTTCACCTGTTCGAGCATCCAGCGCATGAACATGACTCCACCCGGTGCTAACATAAATGACACCATTGTGAACCAGTGGTGTCGCCTCCATGCCTCGCGCAGTATCAAACTTAAATGACCACGCTAGATCCAGCTCGTTAACATTATCGCGATTAATTTTATTCAGCGGGCTAAAACGTTGCTCTTGATAGGTTCGGCCATAGCTTAACCATTCTCCGCCAGGCTCGAGGATAGACTGTTGATTGACGGTCTGTGAGGATTTAGCAACACTAACGCTAATACCAGCGCTCAGCGCTAATGCTAAGATCAGGAGAGAAATAGATCGCATGTAGGTTTCCTTTAGAAACTATTTTATTAGTATTTTTTTAAAGTTTTAAAGTTTTAAAGTTTTAAAGTTTTATTATATTTTTGTCTGCAAAGCTATCTCGACAAACTGCAGTCTATCTTGGCCAAAAAACATCTCCCCATCAACAAACATCGTTGGTGCTCCAAATAAGCCTCTTTGGACGGCACTGTCTGTATTGTCGATAAGAGTTTGTTTTACCACTGGGTTCTGTGTCGAGGCTAAAATGGAATCCGCATCTAAGCCGCCGGCAGTCAGTGTGCCGATGACCGTCTCTAAATCACCCATATTCTTGCTGTCGACCCAAATAGCGTTGAAGACCGCGTCAATGTAGGCATCAAAATGATCGCCGTCTAACGTAGCTACAGCGCCCCTCATTAGGTTGAGCGTATTAATAGGAAAGTGAGGATTATTATTTAATGGAACACCGTACAGTTTAGCGAATCGAGGAAGGTCATCCATCATCATATAACGCCCCTTCGCTGGAACCATGACCGGCGAGCTGTTACCGGATGCTTTAAATAAGCCCCCAAGAAGAACTGGAATATAAGAAATTACGCAGCCATATTGATGTTTTAATTGTTGCAGGCGTTTGTGAGCCAAGTAGGCTGTGGGACTTCCCACGTCAAAGTAAAATTCTATTGTTTTGCTCATTGGGTTTCTCCTACCATTTTTCGTCCCATGGACGTATGTCCAGTTCAAAGGTCCATGCATTGCGTGGTTGATCATAGAGATTGACATAATTGGTAGCTAAGTCATCTGGCTCAACGATGCCATCGATTGCTTTTCGTTCTTTATACGTAGGAACATTGTCTCTAATCCACTGAGTATCAACAGCTGCATCTATTACGATATGAGCCACATGGATATTTTTCGGGCCAAGTTCTCTTGCCATACTTTGCGCTAGAGCACGCAGCCCATGCTTGGCGCTAGCGAAAGCGGCGAATCCCGCTGATCCACGAACACTGGCTGTAGCGCCGGTGAACAGGATGGTGCCTCGGTTTCTTTTGGTCATGTAGCGAGCGGCCTCACGACCATTTAAAAACCCTGCAAAACAGGCCATCTCCCATATCTTGTAAAATTTGCGACTGTCTGTTTCTAAGATACCCATTGGAACGTTAGCACCGACATTAAAAACAACGACGTCAATCTCACCGATATTATCTTCAATATTTTTGAATAGTGCTTCGGTAGCATCTTCCTTACGCGCATCACAACCAAATCCAAATGCTTCGCCGCCGGCCAAAGAAATTTCCTCGAGCAAAGGCAGGAGTTTATCTTTACTTCGCCGAGTCACGCAGACAGTGAGACCACGTTGTGAGAATTTGCGCGCTATAGCGCTCCCAATAGCGTCACCGGCACCAATAATGAGTGCAACTTTTTTTGTCATTATGCTCTCCCAAAACCTAGTGCAAATCTACGCACACCTGCATTGTACTTTTATATCATAGTAGCTCGGCTGGGCACACGCTTGTTTGAGAATCGCTGGTCACTAAATTAGGCTAGTGACTTCAAAATAAAAGCAGATCTCAGGCGCTATTTTAGTTACTGAGGGAGTAGCGCCTGTAGTTGACGTGAAATTATATTAATACAGTCTTTTTCTGACACTTGCTGATCGACGCTTAAGCGCAACCAAAAATCAAAAGACGCTAGCGCATAGGCGCATTGCCTGTCAGGCTCAGGTAACTCAAGGATTTCGGGGATCCAAGATTCCAGCTCTTTTTGAAGACGTTTTGTATTAAGCATGTAGTTCTTTTGAATGACAGGCGTGTTCCATCTACGAATTCGCCCAGAGAGCATGAAGTTTTTGACTGAATTGTATCCGGAAGTTAGCTGTTGTGTGCAGCGCACTATTCTATCGGTCAGAATACCAGAGCGATCACCGCCAACAAATAATGGCCTTGTATCTTGAAAAATTATTTCATTAGCAGTTTCGAATATATCATCCATGTCATCAAAGTGCCTAAACACAGACCGAATGCCAACATTCGCACGACACGCAACTTGTTGCGCAGTAGGAATTAGAAACCCTTCGTCAATTAATTGAATAATGGCTTCAATGATAAGCCGACGGCTTCGCTCACTGCGCATTAATCGGCCATCTGACTTTGTCTGAACAACTGGGTTTGCCTCTTTAGACTGCGTCATGCGATAAGCCTTTATAAAAAGTTGGTCAATAACTAGTGTCGGAAAACTATTTTTTATTGTGTCATATCTACAGCCAGCAAACAATTAGTGAAAAACTATATGCTCTCAATAATTTATAAATTAGTAGATAAAAATCAGTATTTTACAATTATAACGTAGATTTTACTTTAATTATTTTCTGTGAATTTGGAGGTAATGTAAAGAGGGTACCGTCTAAACCTAATGTATATTTCTTAAATATATCATCAACGCCATCTAGCCAAACTGCCTCTAAACCCGGTATATCAAGCGGTGGTACGACATGGTAGTAGAGAAGGTGGCCCACTTCTGCATCACGCGCAATCTCAGCGGCCTCTACCGGGCTTGTGTGGTAATCAAGCACATCATGGAAAATCTTACTTCTGGACGAATTTCCTGCTGCATTTGCGGATTCGCTCATTATTGTCAAAAGCTCAGGTGAAAGAGCCTCGTGTATCAATAAATCAATATTTTTTGAGAATAGCTGCACATTTGCATCTTTTGTCGTATCTCCTGAGATTAGCGCAGTTCGGCCCTTGTACGTGAAAAGGTAGCCAACAGCCGGGGAGATAGGCTTGTGATCGACTGAAAACATCTCCACGGTGACGCCACCCTGGTCGTATACCATTACCTTTGTTCCGTTTTCGGGGACTTCAACACTTTTATGAGACATGCCATTACCGCTCAGCATAGCAACAGAATCACCATGGTGAGCATGGCGATAGAGCGCATCCTTTCCGTAAGCGCGGTTAAAGCCCTCAACGACTGACTCTACACCTGGTGGACCGAATACAGATAAAGGTTGTGTATGTCTTCCTGTAACCCATCTAGTCATGGAGAGCTCACCCAGCCCATCGATATGGTCTGAATGGAAATGTGTTAGGAAAACACCTTCTATGCTCCCAGTAGTGAGACCCATTTTGCCTAAATTACGTGAGCCACCGGTGCCGGCATCAACCACAAATATTTTACCGTTTGCAATTATGGCCACACAGGGCCCTGAACGACTGGTGCTAGGCATAGGGCCACCAGCACCGCACAGGACGACATGCATACCCTCACCAAGGTCAGCTATACCATCTGACTGGAATACCCGAGTAATGGCCGTGGGTAAAATTTGTAGCATAATTGATACTTGATTGGCGTAGATGCCAAATGCCATTAGAACGATTAGCCCTAGCGTTAAAGCTCGTTTCTTGATGATCATGGTCAGTCTTCTCGGGAGATGTGTAATATTAGAGTGACATCATGGCAGGCAGTATGTCAATATATTCCGCATTGACTTGTGTCTTGATAAAAATAGGATTGTTTCCAAATGCCCATCGTTAAACCCGTTGCTCTTATTGGTGCTGTACCATCGCCTTATACTCGAAAAATGATTGCTTTGATGCGGTATCGCCGCATCGACTACCGTATCATTTGGGATGATCCTGCAGCCGTTCTTAAGACGATGGGAATAGCGCCACCAAAAGTAGCATTGCTGCCGACTTTTCTTTTACCTGATGATGATGGAGAGCTGCAGGCAGTATGTGACTCTACTCCAATCATTCGCCGACTTGATGCTGAATTCAGTGAGCGACGAGTGGTTCCTGCGGATCCCGCCCTGGCATTTATCGATTATTTATTGGAAGACTTTGCTGATGAGTGGTGTACCAAATATATGTTTCATTATCGCTGGGCTCCTGCGGAGGATGCTGATAATGCAGGAACATTACTGCCACTATTACAAAAGGTAGATATATCTTCGGAGCTGCTTAACAAGTTTAAACCGTTTATAACGAACAGACAGGTAAGTCGTCTGCACGTAGTGGGTTCAAGTGATATCACAGCACCCTTGATCGATGCGAGTTATCGACGATTTCTGTTAGCACTTGAATCACACCTAGAAAGTCAGCCATTTATACTAGGATCACGCCCAAGTGCCTGTGATTTTGCCATTTATGGACAGTTAACCCAGTTGGTGGGATTTGATCCTACATCACGTAAAATCGCTCATGATCTGGCACCGAGAGTCGTTGCTTGGACCGGGTTAATGGAGGATCAGTGTGGTTTTGAGACATCGGGTAGGGATTGGAATGCTATGGACACTGTGCCGACAAGCTTAAACGCGCTTCTTTATGAAGTGGGTAGAGTCTATGTTCCTGCTTTATTGGCTAATGCTAAAGCACTCGCAGAGGGAGATAAGACATGGCAAGCTGATATCGATGGTAGTATTTGGAGTCAGCAAACATTTGCCTATCAAGGTAAATGCCTTAGATGGATTAATAGTCAATATAGAGCGTTGAGTCAGACTGACCAGGCTAAGGTGAATACACTCATTGCTGGCACGGGTTGCGAGGCGTTACTGAACATATAGTTGCAACCATTAATGAGGAGATACCAATGGGTGGTCAGTTTAAAGAGCAGGGTGGCGCGGCTACTATGGATCCAAGTCCATTAAGGCGATGGGTTACATCAAAATTTATGACCTACCTATCCGATCCTCAGAGACTCGCTAAAAAAAGGCATAAAAAGGAGCGTGCTCGCTCTAAGAGTGGTGCAAGGCACGTCATTGAATATTTCCATCGCGTAGATGATGGTTATAGCCACCTTGCTGCTCAGACACTGCAATTACTGGTTGAAAAATATGATATCGAGCTCAAGTGCCATCTGGTCGGTGCGGTCGACGGTAAAAATATCCCGGAGCCAGAATTGCTTAGCGAACTTTCGCGCTATGATTCATCTAAACTCGCTCATTATTATAGTCTAACGTTTCCTGATGGTGACTGGGCTCCGACCAAGAGTAATATTAGTGTTGCTCAATCAATATGCGCTTTGTTAGATGATAAAGGGTTTGTTGACCATGCTAAGGAGGTTGGGGACGCCTTGTGGTCCTGTAATGACATTGAACTGCAAAGATTGGCAGAGACTCTTGGTGTAGCCTCTGAGTTAGATTTGCGAGCAAAAATAGAGTCTGGTAATGCAAGACTTGCAGAGCTCAAACATTATTCTAGTGCTATGTTTCACTATGCTGGAGAGTGGTATTGGGGGGTAGACCGCTTGTATCATTTAGAAGATCGTCTCACTAGTCTTGGCGCAAATAAACAGCCTCAGGAGCCTTTGATTGCTCCGCGTCAAGAGACGACGATCGGTAATTTGCGTGATGATGGTAGTTTGTCGCTAGAGGTGTTCGTCTCTCTGCGCAGCCCCTATAGTTCTATTGCATTTGATCGAGCCGTAGCACTCGCAGAAACTAGTGGTGTCACACTCCATGTCCGACCCATTTTACCGATGGTCATGCGGGGTGTTCCTGCGACCAATGAGAAGGGTATTTATATATTTACTGATACCGCGAGAGAGGCAAAAGCGGCAGGAATCCCCTATGGCAAATTTTATGATCCTATAGGGGAGCCTGTGCGTCGCTGCTATTCGCTGTACCCATGGGCCTGTAGTTTGGGTAAGGGTAATCAATTACTGTCTAGTTTTCTCAGTGCTGCATTTGTCAGCGGGACCAATACCAACACCGATGAAGGTTTAAGGTCTGTTGTGCAAAAAGCGGGTTTAGACTGGCAGGTGGCTAAAAATATTGTAGGGCAAGACGGGTGGCAACAGGCTTTAGAGGAGAACCGGTTGGCTATGTATGACAGCGGGTTATGGGGTGCACCTAGTTTTCGACTTTTAGATCGTAATAAAAACACTGTGCTAGCCGTTTGGGGACAAGATCGGTTGTGGTTACTTGCCAAACAGATTCAGCACTTACTCACTAAATAGATTTCATCAATAAGTCTCACTTTGACTATGGAGTCTGGTTGGACATTGAATTAATATTCATCCATTAAAAAATAATCTCAAGGAGAAAGTTAAATGGTAGCAATGACCGATAGAGTAGATTTTGACGTTGAGCAAGGAATTGCAGTAATTACGGTAAATAACCCGCCGGTTAATGCCTTAAGTCATGCTGTCCGAGAAGGAATTTATAATGGCGTTAAAAAAGCGTTAGATGATGACACGGTTATTGGCGTGGTTATTTTCTGTGAAGGACGAACATTTATTGCTGGAGCAGATATTAGTGAATTCGGCAGTGCGCCTAAAGAGCCGCATCTTCCAGCCGTTCTCTCTCTGTTAGATGAGTCAACTAAGCCAATTGTCGCGGCGGTTCATGGGACTGCGCTGGGGGGAGGCCTTGAGACAACGCTTTGCTGTAATTATAGAGTGGCGGTATCTAGTGCAAAATTTGGATTGCCTGAAGTGCATCTTGGCCTGCTACCAGGAGCTGGTGGCACTCAAAGATTACCGCGTATTGTTGGAGTAGAAAAAGCCCTATCAATGGTGACCTCTGGAGCACCTATTGGTGCTGCCGAGGCTCTAGATACCGGTTTGATCGATATGATTGTCGGTGATGATTTACGTTCAGATGCTGTTGCATTTGCCCTTAGTAAGGCCTCTTTAGAGACTCCGCATCCAAGAGTGCGCGACAACCAAGAGAAATTGCAGAGTGCTGTTGCAGACCCAGAAATATTTTCAACAATACGAAAAATGATTGCGCGTAAAACCCGTGGATTTTTGGCGCCTGAATACAATATACGCTGTATCGAAGCAGCTGTTTCTCAGCCCTTTGATGAAGGGATAAAGACAGAAGGTAATTTATTTAGAGAGTTAATGGTAGGCCCTCAATCTAAGGCACAACAGTATTTTTTCTTTGCAGAACGTCAAGCATCTAAAGTAGTTGGTATTGATAAAGATACCGCTGAGATACCAATTAATACAGTGGGTGTGATTGGTGGTGGTCTCATGGGGGGTGGTATCGCGATGAATATGGCGAACGTAGGTATTCCTGTCACTATTGTCGAGACAACCCAGGCAGCCCTAGATAGGGGATTGGCAACTATTCGAAAGAATTACGAGAATACAGCCAGCAAGGGTCGACTCCGAATTGAGGATGTTGAAACCCGGTGTGGGTTAATTACTGGAGCGCTTGAGCTAGAGGCTCTAGCTGAGTGTGATCTTATTATTGAAGCTGTATTTGAAAATATGGCGGTTAAAAAAGATATTTTTACCCGCTTAGATAGTATTGCTAAACCGGATGCTATTCTTGCCTCAAATACCTCTGCGCTGGATCTCAATGAGATCGCTAACGTTACTAATCGGCCCGAATCGGTTATTGGCTTACACTTTTTCTCTCCCGCTAATGTAATGAAGCTTCTTGAGATTGTACGTGGAGAAAAAACCGCAGATCCCGTCATAAAAACCTGTATGGCTTTCGCCAAAAGAATTAAGAAGGTAGCTGCATTAGTAGGCGTATGCCCGGGCTTTGTGGGTAATCGTATATTGTATACTCGTCAGTACCAAGCCAGCATGGTAGCTCTTGAGGGCGCTGCTGTGGGTCAAGTTGATAAGGTGTTATTTGATTTTGGTTTCCCCATGGGAGCCTTTCAGATGGCTGATTTAGCCGGCCTTGATCTTGGCTGGGACAGTGCCGCTTCAAAAAGTGAAAATGTTAAAGATAGACTGTGCGAGTTGGGACGGTTTGGTCAAAAAACCAGTGCAGGGTTTTATGATTATGATGAAAAACGTAGGCCATCACCTTCAACGCTTGTTGACGACTTAGTTAAAGATCATGCAAAGGTGTCGGGAATTACTCAGCGCGAGGTCTCTGATCAAGAAATACTGGATCGTTGCATACTCCCGATGGTGAATGAAGGTGCGAAGCTTTTAGACGAGGGCATCGCTATGCGGGCCAGTGATATAGATGTTGTGTACGTCTATGGTTACGGCTGGCCCATCTATCGCGGTGGACCCATGCACTATGCTAATAGCCTTGGGTTAGATAAGGTACTAGAGAAGCTAAACCATTATCATCAGATGACGGGAGACGACTTTTGGATTCCGAGTCAATACCTTGTTGATTTAGCGAAAAGTGGCCAGTCATTTCACTAAAAAAATAAGATAGATTTAGTATGGGCGCCATTGCTAAAAATCGTCTCTCAGTGCTGGTTTTTAGCAATGGAATTATCTGCTAGCCCCTTTGCTGTGCAATTAGATGCGTTGGTGCGGAAAACGCGAATAACCGCTCTGGATAGTCATTATTGTTGCAAGTAGGCTGGGACTGGGGAGGGTCGTTGAAAGTAGCAACAACCCGTTATCGGTCGATAAAGTATTGCTGAGTAAGCTTGTGGAGCACTTCAAGGAGCTCACCTAAAAAGATTTGCTTCAAATACCTCGCGTTGAGAAAAGCTGTCTTATGATGCTGTCAAAAGCCGACGATGACACTTTAGTTATTAGAGTCAAGCAAGGCTTCCTGCACAGAATAGCGCTCTTCTTAAAAAGCAACTAAATATCAGGACAATGCTGCCGACTCAGACTATCCAAACATCCCTGACTTTGTAGCCGCGTCCATTTCGTGCTCGCTCATGCCCAACTCTTCCATGACGCTCTGATTGTGATGGCCTAACGGAGCTCCGCACAGACCATATTTAGAGGGAGAGTCAGAGAGTTTAATCGCAGTACCAATCTGATTCTGGACTGCCCCATCATAGGTGTCGACAGTAACAATTAGATCTCTCTGCTTTATTTGCTCGCTCTCACATGCTTCTGCGAGAGTCAGCACGGGTTCTACGCAGGCATCCTTGTCCTTGAATATGTCTACCCACTCGGCGAGGCTTTTAGTGACAATAGTGGCTTCTAGTAACTGTTTGAATTTCTGCTGGCTCTCCGCATCGGGTTTGCTACCGAGATCAACAAAACTTTCAAGACCCAGTGTAACGCACAGTTGATTAAAAAATTGTGGCTCTAGACTTCCAATGGATAAATTACGACCATCGGCTGTTAGATAATAATCGTAAAAAATACCCCCGTTAAGGGTTGTTGTACCCGGCTTTGGTTCTTGGTTCCCAGCCAGAAAGTGTGAGCCAAACATACTGCTCATACCAAATATTGCATCGGTCATACTAATGTCAACATGTTGCCCAAGGCCAGTTTGCGTTCTTTGGTTGACCGCAGCTAGGATTCCCACTATCGAGTGTAAAGATCCGCCCGCAAGATCTGCTAGGGGCATCCCCATAATAGGGGTTCGATTACCATCTCGACCACTGTAGCCATTTAAACCAGACAACGATAGGTAGTTGTTGTCATGACCGGCTCTATCACGATTTGGCCCAGTTTGCCCGTAACCAGTGATTGAGCAGTAAATAAGTTTCGGATTAATTTCCCGCAGTGTTTCGAAGCCCACACCTAGCCGATCCATCACTCCCGGCCTGAACTGCTCAACAATAATGTCATAGTTAGCAACTAGCTTCTTAACCATATCAACAGCTGCAGGGTTTTTTAAGTCTAAGCCTATCGAGCGCTTACTTCGATTTAAGACTGCATGAGCTGTAGATGTCCCATCGCTAAATGGCCCCATCGCTCTAATCATGTCAGGTCTGGTTGGCGATTCCACGCGAAGTACATTAGCACCTAGATCAGCAAGCATCATAGTGGCAAAAGGCCCAGGAACGAGCGTGGAAAAATCAAGAATTTTTAAATTAGACAGAGCTTGCATGGTTAGGGAGGATCCTTTGAAGGGTTAATGTGACCCGCTATTAAAAGTCTTTTAGCATTTTAACGCAATGCCTCTAAATACTTGTTCAGTCGGAGAAATCGGCTCTCTTTTACAGATATTTTAAGCCATATATCATGGGGAATTGGATAGATTTAATGGATTAATCAATAGCCATAACTGGAAAAGTGGACCAAAAGGGTTTAAAGGCTTATTCCTCATGACTAAAATTGCTAGTCTAATAGGCATTATATCTATTACTTTAACCGCCGCCTGCACGCAAATGGGCGATCGCGGGCAGACACGTCAATCTGTCAATTTCCCAACATTCCAAGCTGAAGTTATACTCCCATAAGATGCAGAGATTCAAACTGACTCGGCTAGCAAACCTGATGAGAATGGCGGTCTGAATATCATTGCATTTTCTGAACGAAGCCCAGTAGAAAACTTAGATTTTTATTTAAAAGCGCTTCCCTCTCGTGGTTGGGCGCTAACGTCCCAAAAATACGCCGACGCTATATCGTTACAATTTGTAAAAGGAAACCAGTTAATGAGTATCCATATTACATACCGAGGCGAAGGGCTGGAAAATAAAAGTCTTATTAGAATTGTCAGCGAACGGTAAGAGTTGCTTGATCCACTCATGACTCGTGTTAATGCCTCTGCTTTGTGTCTTTGAAACAACCAGTTGTGCCCGCCAGTACGGAGTTTTAAGACCGCTATCCTAAAAAAATCTAATAAATGCTCAACATTTCGCATCATTAAAATACAGTCTTGGCCTGTGATAAAGCGCTTTTATTAGTATTGAGGTAGTCCAATATTTGTAAAAATACCCCTAATCACTCTATGATACTAACTTGAATTTAATAGTGGGTCTGGGCCTTTTAAATGGTTAATCAAAAAGCAACTAACGTGACATGGCATAAGGGCGAGGTATCGAGTGCTGATCGCAGATCATTACTTGGTCAGCGCGGAGCAACTCTGTGGTTTACCGGTCTGTCAGGTAGTGGTAAAAGTACCATTGCTGTCGCACTTGAAAGTGCGTTAATGGCGCAAAGTAAGCTGAGTTACCGATTGGATGGTGACAATATAAGGTTGGGAATTAATAAGAATTTAGGTTTTTCCGCGGCCGATCGAGCAGAAAATATTAGGCGTATCGGTGAGATTGCAAAGCTTTTTAATGAGGCCGGCGTTATCACATTGGCGAGCTTTATAAGCCCCTATAGAGCGGATCGGGATCAAGTACGGCGCATTCATCAAGAAATGGGTTTAGCGTTTGTTGAGATATTTGTCGATTGTGATTTAGCGTCGGCAGAGAAGCGCGATCCCAAGGGACTGTATAAAAAAGCACGAGCCGGTGAAATTAAGAACTTTACTGGTATAGATGATCCTTATGAAGCCCCGGTGAATGCTGAGATTCACCTAGTGTCAGATAAAATGAGCTTGAATGATGAAGTCAATTACATTATGCAATATCTCCAAAATCTCAATGTACTGTCATAACTGGGAAGGCTAAGATACTGTAGATGTCACTTTTTAATAAATCCCTCTTGGAGACTAATTGTTGATTAAACCTCATGGGTCAAACGCCCTCAATTCTCTATTTGTTGAGGATGTTAATGACCGAAATCAAGCGATTGAAGATGCTAGTAAGCTACCCTGTTTAAATATTAATTCTGCAGCGGCCGCTAACTTGGTGATGTTAGGTGCAGGGTACTTTAATCCCTTAACAGGGTTTATGAACCTATTAGATGCTATGAGTGTCTGTAAAAGTTTGCACACAACAGACGGTCTCTTTTGGCCAGTACCTATTATTAATGTGATTAATGAAAAACCATCCTTTTCTCCGGGCTCAAGAATTGCATTGTTAGATCCAAATGTTGATGGTCATCAAATCATGGCGACTATGGATGTTTCATCGGTCGAGGAGATTTCCGATGAGCAACTGCGCATTATGTCAGGAGAGATATTTGGTACCAATGATTCTGATCATCCCGGTGTAGCAACCTTTAATGCCTTGGGGAAGTACCTAATTGCGGGGGAAGTACAGGTGCTGAGCCTCAGTTATTTCCAAGCAGATTTTCCCGACACGTTTCGTACTGCCGGTCAGATTCGTAGTGAAATTAGCCAGCGAGGTTGGCAGACAGTCGTTGCGTTCCAAACTCGAAATCCTATGCATCGAGCTCATGAAGAACTTTGTCGCATGGCGATGGAACGCCTGAGTGCCGATGGGTTAGTGGTTCATATGCTTCTTGGTAAGCTTAAGTCCGGTGATATTCCTGCGTCGGTTAGAGATGAGTGTATTAGAGTAATGGTTGATAGTTACTTTCCAGAAAACTCAGTGATGGTGACGGGGTACGGTTTTGACATGCTCTATGCTGGCCCACGCGAAGCTATTTTACATGCTATTTTTAGGCAGAACATGGGAGCTACTCACCTCATTGTGGGCAGAGACCATGCCGGAGTTGGCGACTATTATGGTGCCTTTGAAGCACAAGAGATATTTTTACAACGAGTGCCCGAGGGTGCTCTGGATATTGAAATATTTAGTGCGGATCATACAGCGTTCTCAAAAAAACTTGGTCGCGTGGTGATGATGAACGAGGTCGTTGAGCACACTGCAGATGACTTTGTCTTGCTGTCGGGAACTAGGGTTCGTGAAATGCTAAGCAACGGTGTTGCGCCACCCAAAGAGTTTTCACGTCCAGAGGTGGCAAAAGTTCTCATGGATTTTTACCAAATTGAGGATGCTTAACGCCAATGGCTGACTATGATGTGTTTAATGGAGACGCTGATGGTATTTGCGCGCTAGTTCAGCTACGCCAATTAGAGCCACGTGATGCCATACTTGTAACCGGAGTTAAGCGCGATATTTCCCTATTAAAGCAGGTGGATGCTGTTGATGGCGATCGCATCACTGTGCTTGATATATCTATGGAGAAGAACCAGTCAGATCTGGTCAGGCTACTGTCCAAGGGAGCCAATATTTTTTATGTTGATCACCACGCTGCAGGAAAAGTACCCGTATCAGCTTCACTAATGTCGCTGATTAATGAATCATCAGATATTTCTACCAGTTTGTTAGTGAATAACTATCTCCGTGGCGCTCGATTAGGTTGGGGTGTTGTAGGCACCTTTGGCGATAATTTAAAAAACGTCGCGCATGAAATGCTCAGCAGCAGCAGTATTTCATCCGATCAGGTTGTTTTGCTAGAAAAGCTGGGCATCTATATGAATTACAATGGCTATGGGGCAGATCTCAGTGATTTACATTTTACGCCAAAGGAATTATACCAATTAGTCGTCGGTTACGATGATCCATTAGATTTTATTACTGACAGTCGCGAGCAGTTTGAGAAGCTTGAGGCTGGGTATAAGCAGGATTTTGCAGCTGTTACATCGCTAAAACCTTTGCGCGTGAGCACGTCCACTGCCATTTATATGCTGCCTAATCAGCCCTGGGCGCGAAGGGTCAGTGGGGTTTTTAGCAATGATTTAACTAATCAGCATCCCGGACGAGCTCATGCTGTAATGACAGAAAAGTCATCGGGCAGTTATCTGGTGAGTGTAAGAGCGCCGTTGCTCAATAAACAAGGGGCGAGTAAGCTCTGTAGTCAGTTTGCTACAGGTGGCGGCCGCGAAGCCGCTGCGGGAATTAATGACCTACCTGGAGATCAACTGAATAGTTTTATAGATAAGTTTGAAGCCTGCTTTGGGCCTTAATAGTCTTAGAGGGTGTTCTTTCATTTAAAAGGAGTTCGGCATGAACGGTAAACGACCGTTTTCAGTGTTAGGTATTCAGCAGATTGCCGTTGGTGGCCCCGACAAACAAAGGCTGCGCGGTTTTTGGGTCGACTTACTAGGATTAGAGTACAAAGACACCTTTGTCAGTGAATCAGAAAATGTCGATGAGGATATCTGCGTTTTAGGGGTAGGTGATTTGGCGGTGGAAGTAGATCTAATGCAGCCATTAGATACCAGTAAAAAGCCGCGGGTTGATAGTCCTGCGCTTAATCATGTTGGTTTGTGGGTTGATGATCTAGCTGCTGCTGTAGAGTGGTTAACCGGTAATGGCGTACGTTTCACGCCCGGCGGTATTCGAGTTGGTGCTGCCGGTTACGATGTGTGTTTTGTCCATCCGAAAGCTAATAGTGAATTTCCAAAGAGTGCGGAAGGTGTTTTGGTTGAATTGGTTCAAGCACCACCTCGGGTCATAGAAGCCTATCGAGTTATTGCGATTGGCTGATGTCATTACGTTGTTGAGATAGAGTCAGTAGCTTTTAGCATCTAAAGTCTGTATGGTGCGCGCCATTCAAGGGGCCTTCCTAGAATTCCTATTAAAAGCAGCTACCCAGGTCCTAGGTACGCGGCAAACTAAAAGACACGACTATGAAATTCACTGATCTGGGCTTATCTGCGCCTTTATTGAAAGCTATTGCCGGTAAAGGCTACGAGACACCATCACCGATACAAGAAAAAGCTATCCCTGCTGTTCTGGAGGGCCGCGATGTTATGGCTGCCGCTCAGACGGGTACGGGTAAAACAGCAGGGTTTACTCTGCCAATTTTACAGCGGCTATCAACAGGCCGTCCGGCGCAAGCTAATCAAGCACGCGCACTAATTTTAACGCCGACAAGAGAACTAGCCGCTCAGGTAGGTGAAAGTGTTAAAGATTATGGCAAACACATGTCTCTTAGCTCAGCAGTAGTCTTTGGTGGTGTGAAGATTAACCCACAAATGTTGAAATTACGCCGAGGCGTGGACATTCTTGTTGCTACGCCAGGTCGTTTAATGGATCTGCACAGCCAAAATGCGGTCAAGTTTGACCATTTAGAGGTCTTGGTTTTGGATGAAGCAGACCGGATGCTTGATATGGGTTTTATCCGTGACATTACCCGCATTATTATGTTGTTGCCAAAACGTCGTCAGAACCTGCTGTTTTCGGCAACTTTTAGTGACGATATTCGACAGTTAGCGAAAGGCTTAGTGCGTAATCCTGTCGAAATTTCCGTGAGCCCGCGCAATGCCGCGGCTCCGACTGTTACGCAATCAGTTTATACGGTAGATAAAAAGCAAAAGGCGCCTTTATTGACCAAGCTCATCAAAGATGGGGATTGGAGACAGGCTTTGGTGTTTACGAAGACTAAACATGGGGCTAACAAATTAACCAAGCATCTCGAGTCTGAGGGCATTGTTGCTGCAGCGATTCATGGCAACAAAAGCCAAGGTGCGCGTACTCGAGCTCTAGCCGAATTTAAGGCAGGGGAGACACGTATTTTAGTCGCGACAGATATTGCTGCCAGAGGCTTGGATATTGAACAACTACCGCAGGTAGTTAACTTTGATTTGCCGAATGTGTCTGAAGATTATGTTCATCGCATAGGTAGAACTGGCCGAGCAGGGCAGACGGGCGTCGCCATTTCACTAGTGAGTGCGGACGAGGTCGACTTATTGTCGGGTATTGAACGACTAATTAAGAGAGTATTGCCGCGGGAAGAAGTAGAAGGTTTTGAGCCAGATCAGACAGTTAAAACGACCACCTTAAATCATCCAGTGCGAGCGAATAAGCCACGTAGAGCACTGAAAAGTGAAACTAACTCAAGCAACAATTCTCGTCATACTAATAATTCGACCAAGACCAAAGAGCGTTCGACATTTGGTCAGGGTCCACAACCTGGGAATAAAGCTAAGAGTGGTGGGCGACATCAAACGGACAGACCTCGGCAGCCGGGTGAAGCGTCATCACGCCAAGAAAGAGATTCTAGTGCGGATAGACCATCCGGACAGCCGCCTTCACCCTATGCCAAAAGTCGAAAGACCGAAACACCAGGAGCAGGACGCAAAAGGCCGTCGGGGGGAAACTCTAATAGAGGATCCAGTCGAAGCCGTACCAACTAGGTCTATTTTTTTAACGTCACGATAAATTATTAAGAGAAACAAATGAATGTTTGAGCTTCAATTCAGTAAGGTAGCATCCTTTAAAAATGATTTACTATCAGGATTAACAGTCGCACTTGCGTTGGTTCCAGAAGCAGTTGCTTTTGCTTTTGTGGCTGGTGTTGATCCGCTGGTAGGACTGTATGCAGCCTTTATGGTGGGCCTAATCACTGCTTGCATTGGCGGTCGCCCAGGTATGATTAGTGGTGCTACCGGAGCCCTGGCTGTGGTCATGGTTGCGCTAGTGGCCGATCATGGTGTCGAGTATTTGTTTATGACCGTTGTGCTGATGGGGTTACTGCAGATTACAGCTGGCGTATTTAAGCTTGGTAAATTTATCCGAATGGTTCCATACCCAGTGATGCTAGGGTTTGTTAATGGCTTGGCTATTGTTATTTTTCTGGCCCAGTTAGGCCAGTTCGGTGAAGCCGGCCAGCCAGGCTGGCTAGCGGGTACTTTCATGCAGGACTCTATCGTCGATGTAGCCTGGTTAAAGGGTGAAGAGCTCTATATGTTAGTAAGTCTGGTTCTGGTCACTATGCTGATCATTCATTTATTACCGAGATTTACTAAGGTATTACCATCCTCCCTGGTTGCCATTGCGGTGGTAACCGGCTTGGTGTTAGGTCTAGATTTAAATACCAAAGTGGTGGGAGATATCGCCTCTATCAGTGGTGGTTTACCCACTTTTCATGTCCCTGAAGTACCCTTTAACTTAGAAACACTGTGGATAATTTTACCGTATGCGATCATCCTGGCCGCGATTGGCTTGATTGAGTCGCTGTTAACATTACGTCTTATTGATGAGATCACCGAGACCCGTGGGCGCGGCAACAAAGAATGTATCGGTCAGGGTATTGCTAATACGATGACTGGATTCTTCGGTGGCATGGGCGGTTGTGCGATGATTGGGCAAAGTATGATTAATGTTAATTCTGGCGGTCGAGGGCGACTATCCGGAATCAGTGCTGCAGTATTTTTATTGTTATTCATTTTGGTCGGCTCATCGGTAATTGAGCAAATTCCGTTGGCTGCATTAATTGGTGTGATGTTCATTGTCGTGATTGGTACTTTTGAATGGTCAAGTTTCAGGATTGTTGGCAAGGTCCCGCGCAGTGATGCGTTGATTTTGGTATTGGTGTCTGGTGTCACAGTAGCGACAGATTTGGCGGTAGCGGTTTGTGTTGGAGTGATTGTATCGGCGCTAGTATTTGCATGGGAACACGCCAAATACATCCGTATAGATTCTAGAGAAGATCACAAAGGATCCACCGTGTATGCGGTGACAGGGCCTTTGTTTTTTGGTTCTGTAACTTCTTTTTTAGAGCGTTTTGATCCCAAGCAGGACAATGACGATGTCATTATAGATTTTGCCCGTTCAAGGGTGGCCGATCACTCCGGATTAGACGCTATCGATACCTTAGCCGAGCGGTATGAGAATGCCGGAAAAACTCTACATTTGGTCCATCTGAGTCAAGAATGCCGCACGTTATTGACCAACGCAGGGAGCCTAGTCGAGGTTAATGTGATCGAAGACCCAACATACTTTGTTGCTGAGGACAGGCTAGCTTAATCAAGAGGTATTCGTGGTGAATCTAAAGTTCGCTATATTTAAGCCGATGCTCAAACTGGCGATGGAGCGCACGGGTCATGGCGCAGCTCTTGGCTTTGAATTGACCAAGATAAGTCTGGGTGAGGTGGAGATGACTTTTCCATACAGGCCTGAGCTGGCGGGAAATCCGGTAACGGGGGTTGTTCATGGGGGCGTAATTGTTAGTCTTCTTGATACTTGTTGTGGCTCTGCCGCGATTACAATGCTAGCTAGTAATGCAGTCACCCCCACTATGGATCTCCGCCTTGACTACATGCACCCGGCAGAACCTAATAAGCCAATTTACGTCTCTGCTAAAGTTTATCGTGATACCTCAAGTGTGATTTTTTGTCGTGGCTCTGCCTGGCAAGATGATCCAGAAAACCCAATAGCCCATTGCGTAGCTACCTTTATGAAAGTGGAAACTCCAAGCATTTCGCTCAGAAACACGGTACGAAGAAATTTTCGTCGTTTTGTTTTAGGCAAAAAAGTTGACGGTCAGGCAGGTGGTAAATGATTGACCATGAACTGAAATCTACTTTGATCTTGGCTAGATCAGAGGCTAATCCTCAAAAAATTCTAGACCTGATCCCTTACAGTAGTTTTATTGGTGCTCAAGCTAAAATAGATGAGAGCGGGGTAATGTACTGGCTGGAGCGCCGCCCCTCTAACATCGGTAACCCGTCGTTGCCGGCTATTCATGGTGGTGTAATAGGGGGGTTTCTTGAACTCTCAGCGTCTATAGAGCTACTCTATTTTCTCGATGTTACTAGTATACCTAAGGTGGTAGATTTCTCTCTGGACTATTTAAGACCTGGTCGCTACAAAACTATTTATGCATCCTGCAGCTTGCTGCGTCAGGGTAAAAGGGTAGTGAATGTTGCTACCACAGCATGGCAGGATGATGTGTCAAAACCTATCGCCACTGCGCGATGTCATTTTTTACTTCCATAAAGTATCCAGCACCTTGAAATTTCTGGTTATGCCCCCATTTTTGTAGCTAGAAAGGCATTTATATGTCGACCAATAACTCAGTTGTAACCATTAGGAGATAAACCAACAATGACCGCTAAAGCAAAAAACGGTGCCGAGACGTTAGGCTTCCAAACTGAAGCTAAACAACTATTGCATCTCATGATCCATTCTCTGTACTCAAATAAAGAGATCTTCCTTAGAGAGCTAATTTCTAATGCATCAGATGCTACTGACAAGTTGAGATTTGAAGCACTAGAAAATCCGTCTTTGTATGAAGATGATGGTGACCTCCGTATTCGTATTGGCGTTGATGAAGAGTCTAAGACTATCACTATTACTGATAATGGCATTGGTATGTCACGAGACGAAGTGATCGCTAATTTGGGAACTATCGCTCGGTCGGGAACTGCGGACTTCATGAAGAATTTAACGGGAGACCAAAAGCAAGACTCACAGCTAATAGGGCAGTTTGGAGTGGGTTTTTATTCATCGTTTATTGTTGCGGACAACGTAGTTGTTGAGACACGCCGCGCGGGCGCCAAGCCGTCTGAAGCAGTGCGTTGGAGTTGCAGTGGTGAGGCTGACTATCAGATAGAGGCAATTGAACGAACTGAGCGTGGCACTACCATTACCATGCACCTAAAGGCAGATGAATCTGAATTTGGTAATGATTGGCGTTTGCGCAGTATTGTTAAAAAGTATTCTGATCACATAGCAATACCTGTTGAAATGCTAAAGCAAGATATGCCTGCGATGCCTGGCACTGAGCAAGACGTCGAAGCGGATGAAACTGTTATTACTGCGCCCGAATGGCAGGCAGTAAATGATGCAAAAGCGTTATGGACAAGATCAAGAAGTGACGTGAGTGATGATGATTATAAAGAATTCTATCGCCATGTTTCCAGTGACTTTGCAGAGCCACTTGCTTGGAGCCATAACCGTGTAGAAGGGAAACAAGAATATACAAGCTTGCTATATATTCCTGGTATGGCACCCATGGATCTATATCAGCGTGAAGCTGTCAGAGGTATTAAATTATACATAAAGCGCACGTTCATTATGGATGACGCCGAACAGTTTATGCCGATGTATCTGCGTTTTGTAAAGGGCGTTCTGGACAGTGCTGATCTTCCATTGAACGTGTCTCGAGAAATACTTCAGAAAACTCCCATGGTCGATAGTATTCGAGCAGCATTGACTAAGCGAACCTTGGATATGCTAGCTAAGATGGCGACTAGTGAGCCCGAGAAGTATGCTACTTTCTGGTCTCAATTTGGTGCTGTTTTAAAAGAGGGGCCGAGTGAAGACCACACTAACCGTGAGAAAATAGCAAAGCTGTTTCGCTTTGCAAGTTCATCGGTTGACGGCGCTGTCCCCACTGTAAGTCTAGCTAGCTACATTGAGCGGATGAAAGAAGGGCAGGACAAAATCTATTATGTCACCGGTGATAGCTATTCTGTAATCAACGACAGTCCTTATCTAGAAGTGTTTCGCAAGCATGGAGTAGAGGTTCTGTTGATGTCAGATCGTGTGGATGAATGGATGATGGGTTATTTAACAGAGTTCGATGGTAAGTCTTTTCAAGATGTGGCCCGTGGTGAGCTTGATCTGAGTAAAATCACCGGGGAGCCATTAGACTCGGATGACAATAAGTCTACGCTGGATAACGATGAGCACAAAGAAATTGTTACGCGGATAAGTTCGTTACTGGAAGATCGAGTACAGCAAGTACGTGTGACTAGTCGCTTGACAGACTCACCTGCGTGTTTAGTGGTGGGTGATAACGATATGGGCGAGCAAATGCGCAAAATTATGGAGGCCGCGGGGCAAGCTGTGCCGGAATCAAAGCCAATACTTGAAGTGAATATGGCGCATCCATTGTTATCTAAGCTAAGTGCAGAGAGTGATGATGAGATTGCTGCTAGGCTTGCGGGAGTTCTCTTTGATCAAGCGGCTTTATCTGCCGGGCGGCCATTGGAAAATCCTGCTAAGTTTGTGCAGGAACTTAACAAACTTATGTTTGGATAAGTATGTAAGCTGATTATCTAAGTGCCCATGTTGGCGCTTAGATTTTTTTTACGGCTGACACCAGAAAAAGCAGTAACTATAATGTGGTTTGGGGAATGTTTTGTGCAGAGGTAAGCGTGACGAATTCTAAAAAATATAAGGTTGCGGTTCTTGGTGGTGGAAGCTTTGGTACTGTCATTGCCAATATTGTTGCGAATAATGGTTATCCAGTAACGCTCTGGCTTCGCAGCGAGATTGTGGCTAGTCAGATTATTTCTTCGGGTGAAAACTCAGCTTATCTGCCAGGGTATAAGTTGCATCCTAGTATCATAATTAGTACCGATTTAGAAGATGCTGTTAAAAACTGTAAGAGTGTGTTTTTCGCTGTACCAAGTAGCGCATTTAGGCTGCTCGCGAAAAAAGTGAGTCAGTGGCTGCCAAAGAATACCTTGGTAATAAGTACGGCAAAAGGTGTTGAGAGTGATACCTTTTTACTACCTAGTGAAGTCCTACGCCAAGAGCTTCCTAATCACGAAGTGGGGCTTATTAGTGGTCCAAACTTAGCCAAAGAAATAGCTAATTTTCAAATAACTGCAACAGTTGTTGCCAGTGATAACGATGCTTTCTGTACTCAGATTCAACAGTTATTGGCATCTTCTTATTTTCGTGTATATATCAATCATGATCGATTTGGTGTTGAGTTAGCGGGCGCATTAAAAAACATCTATGCCATTGTGTCGGGAATCACTGACGCTATTGGTGGAGGGCAAAATACGAAGGCCGTTGTGTTGACCAGAAGTTTGGCTGAAATGAGCAGATTTGCAAGAGAGTTGGGTGCCAATCCAATGACTTTTTTAGGGCTTGGCGGGATAGGCGACCTCTATGTTACTTGTACATCACCATTGAGTAGAAACTTTAGAGTGGGCGTATCCTTGGGCCAGGGAAAGACCTTAGAGGAGGCGGTCATAGAGGTTGGTCAGATCGCTGAGGGTATTAACACTACCAAGTTGGTCAAAGAAAAGGCGGACCAACTTGGGATTTATATGCCATTGGCGTCTGCTTTATATGCTACATTATTTGAGCAGCGACCGATTAAAGAGTCGTTGAGTACGATGATGCTCTCTGAGCAAAATATGGATGTGGACTTTATGGTGAAATCAAATGACGAATGACGGAATACATGTAAAGAGATCTAGTACCTGGATTAGATTAGCCTATATGGTGTTTTTTGGGCTACTTATCGCAGTGGGTAGACTGGTATTAGGAATAGTTGTTGTAGGACAGTTCTTGATGGTACTAATTACCGGTAATGACAACGATAATCTGCGGAACTTGGGGCAAGGTTTGGCCAAGTGGATTTATCAGGGTATATTATTTTTGACCTTTAATACCGACGCAAAACCCTTTCCTTTTGACGAATGGCCCAATATAGATGCCTCTGAGGATTACTCATCTCGTACAGCTCAGTCGGTCGATAGTGAGACTGATGATGCTACTGATCCCGATATAGCCAGTGAGGACGACAGTAGTATTCCCTCTTTTGTAGTAAGCGAAGATACTGAAGGGCCGGATCCAGACAAAAAAAAGAAATAAAGTGGCTTAGTTCATCAACATAGTTTTTGGGAATGACCCCAATACTAGTGTGTATGGCCTGTATGAATATTATCCTGCGTACTTTATACCTCTCTCTAGAAACGTTCAGCGGTAGTAAACGTTAGAGTTTCTTTATAGGGTCAACTTGCCCTAAAAGGCCACTATCCTCGAGCGAGGTTGTGGTCAGTGGTCTATGGTTTGGTGACTAATTTGTCACTACTGCCGCGATTTAGCAAAAATAATCTTGAAATTAATCAGTTTGATGATTTAATGCTGCTCACCGCTAAAGAGCAGTGAAGGTGTTTCCGAGGATTCGATGTAAATAGTCTTGGGTATCTTGTCTGTCAAATGGTGATAACAGGACCAACGTTTTACTTATTTACCCCAGAGTAATGTGCACTGAAGCGGATTACTCCCCATGATCTTTCCCTCAAGAGGAAGGGCAACTAAACTGGATGCCAAATGCCAATTGAATTTATCAGAGAACGAACATTTGAGTTGAACGGCCTTACGCTGACAGCTAAAGAGTGGGGCCGGTCAGGCTCGATACCAGTGATTGCATTGCATGGTTGGTTAGATAATGCGGCGACGTTTGACCGTATGCTGCCTTTTATGGAGAATCTTCACGTTATTGCGTTAGATTTGGCAGGTCATGGCAGAAGTAGCCATCGATCGATAGACTCGAGTTATGATATTTGGATTGATATTGGCGAAGTGATGTCGGTGGCAGATCATATGGGTTGGGATCGCTTTGCTCTCCTTGGTCACTCTCGCGGGGCAATAATCTCCGGTCTTATCGCGGGTACGTTTCCTGAACGTATTTCGCATGCAGTGCTTATTGATGGCTATGTACCTATGCCGCAGTCAGCGGATAATGCTGCAAAACAGGTAATGAAAGCTATTCGCGAAAATCGGCGTTTCGCAGCATCCTCGCCCACCTTTTTTCAGGACTTCGATCGCGCAGTGCAAGCTCGGGTCAATGGGTTTGTACCGTTGCAGGTCCAGGCTGCGACATTGCTTGCGAATCGCGGTGTTGCAGAAAGTCCAAGAGGTTTTTATTGGGCGAGTGACCAACGGTTAAAGGCAGCTTCTTACGTCAAGTTTACCAAAGATAATTTAGAGAGCTTTTTTACGGCCATTTTGGCTAGAGTGTTACTGATTCAGGCGGAAGGTAGTGCGTTCTCGCCAGATCGCCAACAGAGTGAGTTATTTAGTTGGATACCTCAGATGGAAATTACCAAGATGCCAGGCTCTCACCATCTCCACCTTGAAGATGAGGCAGAGAAGGTTGCAGAAAAAGTCCAAAATTTCCTGACGTAATTACACCTGGTACAAAAAAGCCCAGCGTTTACTGGGCTTTTAGTAGCTAACGACAGCGCTAAACTCGTTAGTTATTTCCCAGTAAAGAGAAAAACTCAGTTCGAGTTGCTTGGCTAGTTCTGAAACTACCTAACATGGCAGAAGTCTTCATTGACGAATTCTGCTTTTCAACCCCACGCATCATCATACACATGTGTTTTGCTTCGATAATTACGCCAACGCCTTGGGCTTGAGTGACCTCTTGAATAGTAGATGCAATCTGTTGCGCCAATGTTTCTTGTATCTGTAAGCGACGCGAGAACATGTCGACAACCCTAGCCACCTTTGATAACCCCAGAACTTTACCTGTCGGAATGTAAGCGACATGACATTTGCCAATAAACGGTAACATGTGGTGCTCACATAGAGAATAGAGTTCAATATCCTTAACCATGACCATTTCATCTGATTCAGAGGGAAACAACGCGTTGTTAATTACCGCATCTAAATCCATGTGATAACCACTAGTGAGGTATGCAAAAGCTTTTGCTGCACGGGCAGGGGTGTCAAGCAATCCGGGCCGCGTTAAATCTTCGCCGGTGCTTTGAATTATCTTTTCAAAATGGTTGTTCATTGATAGATTCCAAATTTAATTTGTAATATGTACGTAATTGCATTGTAAGTGTATCAAAATAAACACCAAAGCACCGATCACAGGTAAAATATTGTGCTCACGGAGGTAACATGACTGAAAAAACTAATTCATTGACGGGTTCTGGCCAAAATAACGCTCAAAGTACCACTCAAACCACGGTACAAGACTTACTTTTATTTGGTGAGACATTGTTTTCGAACAGTGAGATTTACTTTGGGCATGGTACCGATAGTGCTTGGGATGAGGCGGTATGTTTATTATCATTTGTGTTAGGTTTACCGCCAAATGCGGATACTTCCGTTCTAAATACAAAGCTGACTAAATCTCAAATTTCAGAAGCCAAGTGCCTTTTTGAAAGGCGAGTTTCAGAGCGACTCCCAGCCCCTTATTTGACAGGACAGGCGTGGTTTTGTGGTCTGCCGTTTATGGTAGATTCTCGTGTTTTAATCCCCCGGTCTCCGATTGCTCACTTGGTTATGAACTACTTTGAGCCGTGGCTAGCCACTGAACCTTCTCATATTCTTGATCTTTGTACTGGTGGTGGGTGTATTGGTATTAGTTGTGCCTACGGTTTCCAAGAAGCACAGGTGTTACTGAGTGATATTTGCGGAGAGGCGTTGGACGTTGCTAACATTAACATCCAAAACCATGCGTTAGGCAAACGAGTTCGCACAGTTCAATCCGACCTGTTTAGCGCTTTGGCGGGTCAACGATTCGACTTAATTGTTAGTAACCCACCCTATGTAGATGCCGATGATTTGTCTCATATGCCACAAGAATTTCATCATGAACCCAAACTTGCTTTAGCCTCCGGTTTTGATGGTTTGGACTTTACTCGGCGGCTTTTAAGTGAGGCGTCAGATTACTTAATGGATAAAGGTCTTTTAATTGTCGAGGTAGGCAATTCCTCTGTGGCTCTCGAAGAGGCTTTCCCGTCAGTCCCTTTTCTTTGGTTTGAGTTCGAAGAGGGCGACGGAGGCGTATTCATGTTGACGCGCGAGCAACTTTTGGCACATAAGGATTTATTTAGCTGAAACGCGTATAATCGCAGCGTATTAGGTCTGGTATTCAAATAAAAAGGTAGCTTAAAAAAATGTCGGGAAACTCAATTGGAAAGCTGTTTACAGTCACTAGTTTTGGGGAAAGTCATGGCCCAGCCATTGGCTGCGTCGTAGATGGTTGTCCTCCAGGCATTGAGATCTCGGCGGCTGATTTACAACCGGATTTGAATCGCCGAAAGCCAGGTCAGTCTCGCTACACTACTCAGCGGCGTGAGGATGATGAGGTGACTATATTGTCGGGTGTTTTTGAGGGTAAGACCACAGGTGCATCCATTGGAATGATGATTGAAAATCAAGATCAGAAGTCTAAGGATTACACCAAAATAAAGGATTTGTTTAGGCCTGCTCATGCTGACTATACCTATCACCAAAAGTACGGTGACCGAGATTATAGAGGCGGTGGGCGCAGTTCCGCTCGCGAAACTGCAATGCGCGTAGCTGCGGGTGCCATAGCTAAGAAATATCTTAGGCAGATCGCTGGGATTGAAATTTACGGTTTCGTCTCTCAGTTAGGGTCTATTACGCCTGGACGATTCGTTAAAACTGAAATTGAGAATAATCCCTTTTTCTTTCCTGATCCAGATAAGGTACCAGAGCTAGAGACATTTATGCAGGCGCTACTCAAAGAAGGTAATTCCATTGGGGCTAAGGTTACCGTTGTTGCTGAAGGCGTACCCGTCGGTCTGGGCGAACCGGTATTTGATCGACTCGATGCAGAGATCGCTCATGGTCTCATGAGTATTAATGCGGTGAAGGGCGTAGAGTTGGGTTCTGGTTTTGATTCGGTGGCGCAAAAAGGCTCAGAACACCGAGATGAGTTAACGCCGGACGGGTTTTTGTCTAATCATGCTGGAGGCGTCCTTGGCGGAATCTCATCTGGGCAGTCAATTGTTGCTCATTTAGCCTTAAAGCCAACATCAAGTATTCGCATTCCAGGCCGATCTATCGACAAGTTTGGGAAGCCGGTAGAGGTGGTCACAAATGGACGCCATGACCCTTGTGTGGGAATTAGAGCCGTACCTATAGCTGAGGCTATGCTTGCGCTAACGTTGATGGACCATTACTTGCGACATCGGGCTCAAAATATGCAGGTTGATAGCGGATTAAAGCCTATTGAATAATTTTTTCTCGCGCTACTTCGCTATTAAGTAATTGAAGAAATGCGTTGGCTGCATTGGAAAGGGTTCGCTTGGTGTGACAGATGTAGCCAAGGTCTCGGTGCATCTCTGTGTGCTTAAACGGCATTACGTGTAATTCTTTCGCCAGTGTCTCTGGCAGAACACTCCAGCCTAGGCCGACCTCTACCATAGTGCTTATTGTTTCAAGATAATTAGTCGACATTGTTGACTTTAAGGGTATGTTTTCAGTTTGAAATAATTTTTGTACGATGCGCCCGGTGTACGTATTTAGACCAGGTAATATAACTGGAAAATTCGCTATATCTGCCAGCTTTGGCGATATTAATTCTGCGAGAGGATGATCGTTGGCACAAATAAAATGTAGCGGATCATTCCAGACTTTTTGGCTAACGATATTTGGGTGACCCTCAAGTGCTAACGTGATCACCGCTATTTCTGAATGCCCGTTAAGCACCTGTTCGTAAGCCTTTTCAGAATCCATGAACTCAATATCTAAGATTACATCAGTATGGTGTTGAGCATAGGTTTTTAGCAGTGGCGGTAGCCTATGAAGACCAAGGTGGTGACTTATTGCTAACCTAAGAACGCCGGATGTCTTGCCAGATAGATCATTGATCGCTTGAAGTGCCGACTCATACTCATTGATGATGAGCCGCGCTCTGGGCAGTAGTTCCATTCCTGCTTCTGTTAGGGTTACCTGCCGCGCAATTCGATCAAACAGCCTTTTACCAATTTTTGATTCTAGCAGAGCGATACGCTTACTAATGGTAGATTGTGTTACCTCTAGCAAGAATGCTGCTTCTGAGAACGAATTAGTTTCTGCGACTTTTATAAATGCACTTAAATTCTGGTTATCCATCGTTATCACCTACGCTTGAAATTCTATTTTGGAATCCTATTCATTCATATTATGAATTTATTTCATCTTAAAGCAAAGGTATACTAGGTCACACATAAAAAGGTGACTGCAATGGCCGATAAAACGCTTTATGACAAATTATGGAATGCGCATCTCGTTAAAGAAAATGTTGACGGATCCTCTCTGCTCTATATTGATCGACATGTCCTTCATGAAGTTACATCGCCCCAGGCTTTTGAGGGGTTGAGATTAGCCGGCCGCTTGCCGTGGCGTCTTGATACCAATATAGCGACGCCTGATCATAATATTTCAACCGACAAAGTTGAGCGTGATGCTGGCGTTGCCGGTATGGTCGATGAGGTGTCGCGAATTCAAGTACAAACCTTAGATGACAACTGTGATCTTTATGGTATTAAAGAGTTTAAAATTAATGAAATGGGTCAGGGGATTGTGCATGTTATGGGGCCTGAGTTGGGCGTCACTATGCCGGGTATGACAGTAGTTTGCGGTGACTCCCATACTGCGACGCATGGGGCCTTAGCCTGCCTAGCACACGGTATCGGCACATCTGAGGTTGAACATGTATTAGCAACCCAGTGTCTGGTAACCAAGAAGATGAAAAATATGCGGGTTACTGTTAATGGCAGTTTGGGGATTGGCGTGACACCAAAAGATGTGGTTTTAGCTATCATTGGTAAAATTGGCACTGCTGGGGGCAATGAACACGCCATCGAGTTTGCAGGCTCTGTGTTTCGAGAAATGTCTGTCGAGGGTCGAATGACAGTCTGCAATATGGCTATTGAGGCGGGGGCTCGAGTTGGCATGGTAGCGGTGGATGACAAAACGATCGACTATTGCAAGGGTAGGCAGTTTGTCCCTCAGAATACAATGTTTGATCAGGCTGTGGCTTACTGGAAAACGCTAGTAAGTGACACCAACGCAGTCTTTGATAGCGATGTTGAATTGGCAGCTGAATCAATCGCACCTCAGGTCACATGGGGAACATCCCCTGAAATGGTGGGAGCCGTTACATCGTTTGTTCCGACGTTGGATCAGCAGCCTAATGAGGAAAAACGTAAGGGTCTAGAGCGAGCTCTTAAGTACATGGGGCTTCAGGGTGGTGAGGCGATTGAGTCTATTGCTGTTGATCGCGTGTTTATTGGTTCTTGCACTAACTCTCGGATTGAAGACATGCGTGCGGCAGCGATAATTGCCAAGGGTAGACAGGTCGCAGCATCGGTTAAGCAGGTCTTAGTGGTGCCGGGGTCTCAAATGGTAAAGGCTCAGGCGGAAGCTGAAGGGCTGGATAAGATATTTATAGCTGCTGGCATGGACTGGCGCGAGCCAGGATGTTCGATGTGCTTGGCCATGAACGCTGACAAGCTGGGCGCAGGTGAGCACTGCGCTTCAACGAGCAATCGCAACTTTGAAGGTCGCCAGGGAAGTGGCGGGCGCACTCATTTGATGAGTCCAGCGATGGCTGCTGCCGCGGCGATCGCCGGTCATATTACTGATGTGCGCACATTCTTAGGAGTGAACTAATGAAAGCATTTACTGAACATCGTGGGCTGGTCGGCCCAATGGACCGTGCCAATGTAGATACGGATATGATTATTCCAAAACAGTTTTTAAAATCTATTAAACGTAGTGGTTTCGGCCCTAATTTGTTTGATGAACTGCGTTACCTGGACGAGGGCTTTCCAGGCAAGGATTGCTCTAACCGACCCATTAACTTAGATTTCCCGTTAAATTATGATAGATATAAGGGAGCCTCCGTGCTTTTGGCGCGAAAGAACTTTGGTTGTGGCTCCAGCCGAGAGCACGCGCCTTGGGCGCTCGAGGATTACGGATTTAATGTTGTTATTGCGCCCAGCTATGCGGATATTTTTTACAACAACTGTTTCAAAAATGGCCTGCTGCCGGTTATCTTGACTGAGACTCAGGTAGACACTCTGTTTGGTGAGTTAGATGCACAAGAGGGCTACCAGCTATCGATAGATCTGCGCGCACAGACTGTGACTACCGATTCTGGGCATGTATTCAGCTTTGCGCTAGATGGGTTTCGAAAAGAGTGTTTGCTCAATGGCTTGGATGAGATTGGTTTGACATTAAAAGAAGCGGCGGCGATTAAGCGCTATGAAGCAGATCGTGAGGCCCAGCATCCTTGGGTATTTGGAGTAATCAAATAGTGATTAATAGTACGAAAAAAGTGTTGGTAATTCCTGGAGATAATATTGGTCCGGAGATTATTGCTGAAGCGGTAAAGGTGCTCAAGGCTGTAAGTAACAAGTTTGATCTGGGCGTTGAGTTGGACTATGCGAATTTAGGTGGTGCGGCAATTGATGTTGAAGGCCACCCTTGCCCTCAGGAAACCTTGGATAAGGCTCGAGCGTGTGATGCTATTCTGCTTGGTGCGGTGGGCGGTCCCAAGTGGGATGATGTTGAGCGCCATCTTCGCCCGGAAAAGGGTTTGCTAACTATTCGCTCAGAGCTTGAGTTGTTTGGTAATTTACGTCCTGCCATTATGTACCCGCAATTGGCGCATGCGTCTTCGCTGAAACCTGAGTTTGTCTCTGGTCTTGATATTCTCATTGTGCGCGAGTTAGTTGGAGGTATTTACTTTGGTGAGCCGCGGGGTATTCGAATCTTAGATAATGGCGAGCGAGAGGGTTACAACACCTATAAATACAATGAGTCTGAGATTCGACGCATTGGTCGTATGGCATTTGAAGCTGCAATGGTTCGTGACAAACGTCTTTGCTCAGTGGATAAGTCGAATGTCTTGGAAGCAACTATTTTGTGGCGGGAGGTGATTACAGCGATGGCTGCTGATTATCCCGAAGTAGAGCTTAGTCACATGTACGTTGATAATGCTGCTATGCAGTTAGTGAAAGAGCCTAAGCAGTTCGATGTGATTGTTACCGGCAATATGTTTGGCGATATTTTGTCCGATACGGCGGCAATGTTGACCGGATCTATTGGCATGTTGCCGTCAGCATCACTGGATAAAGATGGCGGTGGTATGTACGAGCCTTGCCACGGCTCAGCTCCAGATATTGCGGGTAAAGGCGTGGCTAATCCGCTGGCAACTATTTTGTCGGTAGCAATGATGCTTCGTTATTCATTGAGCGCTGCTGATGCCGCCGACGCCATAGAAGATGCTGTGAGTAGAGTGTTAGACCAAAGCCTGCGAACGGGTGATATTTATACGTCGGGTATGACTCGCGTGGGTACGGTTGAAATGGGTAATGCGGTGGTTGCAGCGATACTTTCATCGCTATAACAGATTAAAGCAGCAATGATTAAGCAAGGTGAACATAGGCGGAATACATGAAAAAGACAGGTCTGGTGGGATGGCGCGGGATGGTTGGCTCAGTGTTGATGGAGAGAATGCGTATAGAGAACGACTTTGACCATATCGAACCAGTATTTTTCACTACCTCCCAAGCTGGAGATGATGCGCCTATTGTGAATGGGTCCTCGTCTCTACTGCAAGATGCCTTTGATATCGATGCGTTAAGTAAAATGGATATTATCCTTACCTGTCAGGGAGGAGCCTACACCAACCGGGTATACCCGCAATTACGAAACAAAGGTTGGAACGGGTACTGGATTGATGCGGCGTCTGCGCTGCGCACTAAACATGACTCGATAATCGTTTTAGATCCGGTTAACAGAGCTGTTATCGATCAAGGACTAACCAATGGCGTTAAAGACTTCATTGGCGGAAATTGTACTGTTAGTTTAATGTTGATGGGCCTGGGTGGGCTGTTTAAAGAAGGATTAGTGGAGTGGGCAACCGCGATGACCTATCAGGCCGCATCAGGTGCGGGCGCAAAGAGTATGCGTGAATTGATTACTCAGATGGGTGTAATTGAGCAGTCAGTAAGCCACCAACTTACAGATCCATCATCAGCTATCCTAGAGATTGATCGTACCGTCTCAGCTACCCTCAGAGGCGAGTCATTACCTGTTGATAATTGGCGTTACCCTTTGGCCGGAAGTTTGTTGCCTTATATCGATGTCCAGTTGGAAAACGGTCAAAGTAAAGAGGAGTGGAAAAACCAAGTAGAAACCAACAAAATTCTCAATCGTGAGTCTAATCCAATTCCACTTGACGGTCTCTGTGTGCGAGTTGGTTCAATGCGTTGTCACAGCCAAGCACTCACTATAAAGCTCAACAGAGATCTTCCCTTGGACGAGATTCATACTATTTTGAGCGAGGCTAACCCATGGGTTAATGTTGTAGCCAACGACAGAGAAACGTCGTTAGCCACATTGACGCCTGCGGCTGTTACGGGAACCTTAAATGTTCCAGTAGGACGTCTGCGAAAGATGAATATGGGCTCTCATTATTTATCGGCGTTTACGGTCGGCGACCAGTTATTATGGGGTGCCGCTGAACCACTTCGCAGGATACTGAAAATAATAGTCACTGAGCAGTAATGAGTGAGAATTTTATATAGCAATGACTAGTTGTACAGTACGTGACCATGCTTTACTGTTCCATGCCGCGTGGTTTCCTCACACGGTAACCGGTGATAAGGGATTTGACCTAGATTATTCGCGGTATAGTTTGTTATTATTCACGACACTAATGGTGTGCGTCACAGGAAAGAGCAATCTATGTTTTTGGAATTTTTTAAGTTTTTAGCGGCGTTTTTACTGGTAGTAAATTGCTCGCTATGGTCTTCACAATCCGCAGCGCTGAATCTCGGTGAAATAAAACTAGTGTCAGAGCTTGGCGAGCCGCTGCGGGCGACTATCCAAGTTGTTGAAGATAATCTTAGTGATAGTAGTATTTTCTCTGCAGATCTTCATTTAGGCGAGAAGATCGGTAATAAGAGTTCTGAAGAGGAGCTCTTTCTAAACAGTTTGTCATTCCAATTTGCAGACGATGGGGTGGGCGTAAATAATCTTCTTATTATTACTAGTCCGGAGATTTTTCAGCAGCCTGAGCTTGATTTTTTTGTCAAAATTACTGCGGCTGATAAGTCTGTGTTGGTCAGAGTAACCTTATTATTTTTGGCCGAAAGCTCGGCAGCCGTCGCCCAAATCGTTGAATTGACGAGTGATATTTTTTCCCATGAGGTTATCGTAGGCGATACGTTATGGAATATTTCCGCTAGTTTTAGCTCTAATAATGTATCTATTTGGCAGGCGATGGATGGCGTTTTTATTACTAATCCAGATGCTTTTTTAGAGGGTGATCCAAGTAAGATTATTATTGGTTCGTACTTAAACAGACCTAGTGAAAGCCAGATTGAGCGCCAAAGTGGGTTTGTTGTCGCAAATCAATTGGGCCTTGAGGTCTATGGTGAGACAACAAGTAATACAGCCATTGTTGATCGGCCGGCAGTTATGGAGGGGTCTCTTGAATCATTAGATGTTAGTTATTCAAGTCAAGAAATCCCCTACTTTAAAGTCACAGATAGCATCGTAGTAAATGATTCTGTGGATATGATTGCTGATTACGATGGTGGCGATCCGATGATTGAAGTTGAGGTTGCTGACAATCTGTTAGGGAAGGGTTTGTCGTCTAATTTAAAGCCCGTGAGCGTCGAACCAATCGGCGACCCAAGGCCTGCTGATGGGGAGCTGATTTATGAGCAGCATACTGCAGCTAAAGCTCAAGCGGAGATCTCTGATCTGCGTACAGTGATAATATCACTGAATAGCGAGATCAAAAATTTACAAAACAGAGTGCAATTGCAAAAGGCTGAAGGGGACAGGGCTGCTGCGCAAGCTGAACTTGACGCTAAAAGTGGTTACTTAAGTGGTCAAGTAAATGTTGCTCAGTTAATTGGTTTTGCGCTGATCCTTTTGGGGGGTAGCGCCCTGTTAATTTACATGGCAGCAAAACGACGATCTTCTGTGCCTGACATAAAAAATGTATCTAGCCAAGAGTCTCACGATGTTGTTGATGGGGGTTTAGTCTCCTCTGACATAATACCAACGCAAGATTCATCGGGCTATGAAATTTTTGACGGGACTAACCCTGAGCCGGAGGACGTGTTTGCCATTGAAAATACGCCTGATGGGGAAATTGAAAATTCTTTCAGCAATATTGAAAGTATTGAATTTGATGCAGAACTTGATCCAGAAAATAGTATAAACCTGGACTATCTAGACATGACAGAAAATATTGACCCAGTAGATGTAAAGTTGGATCTTGCTGAAACCTATGCGGATTTGGGCGATATCGCTGGTGCGCGTGAGATTCTTGAAGAGATCATTAACGAGTCTAATAAAGAAGGCAAAAGGCGTGCTAGGGCAGTTTTAGAGAAGCTCGATTCTGATCCTTTAAGCTAACATGTTGGTGAGTATCCTCACACTATAAAAGGTTTTAACGTGCAACAGTCAGAATGGACTTATGTGCCAAATTGTCGTATCCCCAGCGGACATAGTTTACCTATAGATATCTGCCGTTACGCTGCAATAGTTAGCTATGATGGCGCTGATTTTTGTGGTTTTCAAAAACAAAAACATAGTCCTTCTGTACAGTCAGTTATTGAGGCTGCACTCTCTTATGTTGCCGATGAGCCAGTAATTGTAGGCTGTGCTGGGCGTACTGATACGGGAGTGCATGCAAGTCACCAGGTTGTTCATTTTGATACAAAAGCAATTCGTTCCGGTCGAAACTGGGTCATGGGAGCAAATAGCCAGCTACCGGACTCTGTATCTTTGATGTGGGCAGATAGAGTAAGTCACGACTTTCATGCACGGTTTAGCGCAACTGCACGGACCTATCGATATGTAATAGCGGCTCAAAAAACGCGTCCTGCAATATTGGCTAGTGGAATTACTTGGGTAAAGAACACTCTTGATATTCAATTAATGAATCGTGCTTGTGAAGATCTGCTTGGAGAGCAAGATTTTTCTGCATTTCGAGGTTCGGGTTGTCAGTCGCTGTCACCCTATCGCAATGTTGAGCATGCCCAAGTCTATCAATCGGGGCAACTGATGGTTTTTGAAATAACAGCCAATGCTTTTGTCTTGCATATGGTTAGAAATATAATAGGCTCGCTCTTAGAGATTGGCCTGCAACGCCAGGATTCCGGTTGGATTGCCGAGCTTATGGGCAGGCGAGATAGGCGGCATAGCGCGGCTACAGCGTCTCCATGTGGACTCTATTTAGTCAATGTTCGTTATCCTGAATCCCACAGCTTACCGAGCCTCCCAAGGGGCCCAGTGTTTTTGAACAACAACCTTACTGAAGGTGTTTAGAGATGTCCGTTGCAGTCAAAATATGCGGTATTACCAATGCGCAACAGGCGAAGATGGTCGAAGAGGCTGGGGCTGATGCAATTGGCGTTGTTTTGTATAAAAAGAGTTCAAGATATGTTGATCTGGAGCGTGCTATTGAAATTAAGCATGCCATCTCAGGTACTATGTTGTGTATTGCATTAGTTGTAAATGCTGAGCCTGAGTTTATATATCAAGTCATAGAAAAATTACGGCCGGACCTTATTCAATTCCACGGGGATGAAACCCCCGAGTTTTGCGATCAATTTGATTATCCATATATCCGTGCAATAAGGATGCATGAAAGTCTCAACATTAGGTCTGAGACCGAGCGCTATCGGCCAGCGGGTGGTTTTTTATTTGACGCATGGCATGCAGGCCAATACGGCGGAACTGGAGAGCAGTTTGATTGGCATAGACTTCCGCAAACGAGAGATTTTAAGCTTATTCTTGCTGGCGGACTAAAGCCTGAAAATGTTGCTATGGCTATTGGTGTCGTTGCTCCTGATATGGTTGATGTGAGTGGCGGCGTCGAATCCACCGTTGGGATTAAAGACTTTAAAAAGGTACAAGCCTTTATTAATAATGCAAAGACCGCACTGTCAAAAAAAGACTAAAGCAGATCCGCGTATAAATTAGATAAAGTGGCTGTTGCTGGGTGGTATAAATAATTTATTTCCTCGGGTTCTGGGCGTCTAAATGTCATGGTAGAATGCGGTGTATTTTTCATTAGGTTAACTCTAGGGCTTTTTTGGCGCTAGTTAAAAGGAGTTTTATGAACTGGCTCAACCGCATAAGGCCTAAAGGGCCTGCTTCCACTAAAACTGAGCGTACTAACTCTGTTCCTGAAGGGTTATGGAAGAAATGCCCGAAGTGTGCCTCGCCACTTTACCGGCCTGAATTAGAGCGAAACTTAGATGTATGCCCAAAGTGTGAACACCATATGCGTATTGGTGCCCGAAGACGCATTGATATTTTTCTCGATAAAACGAATTTAGAAGAGTTAGGTTCAGAGTTAGAGGCTATTGATAGGTTAAAATTCAAAGATGTTAAGAAATATAAAGACCGTATTCTAGACGCTCAAAAGAAGACTGGAGAGAAGGATGCTCTGGTTGCAGTCGCGGGAAGCTTGAAGGGTATTCCGGTTGTAGTCTGTGCGTTTGAGTTTGCATTCAATGGTGGCTCGATGGGTTATGCTGTTGGTGAGAAATTCACCCGTGCCGCTCAGCTTGCGCTAAAACATCGCAAACCGTTGATATGCTTTTCAGCCACTGGTGGTGCGCGTATGCAGGAAGCGCTAATTTCATTAATGCAAATGGCCAAAACTAGTGCGGTCTTAGAACAACTGAGGCTTGCTGGTGTCCCCTATATCTCCATTATGACTGACCCGGTTTATGGCGGAGTTTCGGCTAGTCTTGCAATGCTTGGAGATCTTAATATTGCAGAGCCTGGCGCGAGAGCAGGTTTTGCTGGGCCTAATATTATTGAGCAAACCGTGCGGCAAAAATTACCCAAAGGTTTTCAGCGAAGTGAGTTTTTACTCGAAAAAGGCCACATTGACATGATTATTGCCCGCAATGAGATGAGAGATCGTGTCGCTAGTTCATTGTCTAAGTTTTTAGATATTCCTGAGCCCATAGATGCTTAGTCGTTCCCTCGAGGAATGGTTGGCAGAGATAGAGACTCGTCATCCTAGCGAAATAGATCTTGGCCTAGAGCGGGTCTCGTTGGTGTGGGAGTTACTCAAAAATGAGATGCCTCGCCCAGGGGTGGTCGGCCCAGTTAACATCGTTGTGGCGGGTACCAATGGCAAAGGCTCATGTGTAACGGCTATGCAGGCTGTACTGCTTGGTCATGGGTATTCTGTGGGTGCTTTTACCTCTCCGCACTTTCTACATTACAGTGAGCGAATTCGTATCAATGGTGTTGCAGTTTCAGATCAACAGCTGATCGAGGCTTTTGAGCTTATAGAGGCAACACGATCAGCCATATCATTAACATACTTTGAATTTAACGCACTTGCGGCTCTAATTATTTTTCGGCGCTTAGATCTGGATGCTGTGCTTTTAGAGGTCGGCCTTGGTGGCCGCTTAGATGCAGTCAATATTATTGATTCTGATGTAGCAATTCTTAGTAGCATCGATCTGGATCATCAAGACTGGTTGGGTGATACTCGATCAGCCATAGCCCAAGAAAAACTTGGCGTTGCCAGGTCAGGCAAGCCTCTTTTGGTGGGTGAGGTTGATCTACCGGATGGCTTCCATGAGATGGTGCAATCCATTGGTGCAAAGGCGCTTTATGGCAGCAATGATTTCACTATTTACGATGAGGCTGATAGTAGTAAGTTCTCGGTAAGTCTTAAAACTGATAACGGTGCTTTATTGGTGCCCGATATTACTAATGGCAGTTTATTGCCTGTTAATATCTCTCTGGCATTACAGGCGTTGGTCAGCGCCGGTTTTACGATTAAGCCGTCAGTTTGTCGAGAGGCCTTGCGGAGCCTGTCCTTGCCTGGGCGTCAGCAGAGGATCGAGTTTCGGGGCATTGACCTTTTGCTTGACGTTGCGCATAACCCTGCGGCTGCAAGGGTTTTAGCGGCTAATATCCCTGTAATTAAAGGCACTACCTATGCGGTGGCGTCGGTACTTAATGACAAAGATTGGTGCGGTATTGTGGCCGAGATAGGGTATAGCGTAAATGTTTGGCTGCTGGGGAAAATAACTGACAATCACCGTGCTATGGAATCTCAAAGTCTTTACGAAGTAGTATACAATACTGGCTTAGAGGCGGTGCGCTTTGAGTCTGTAGAATGTGCTTTTAATCGAGCGGTTCAACTTGCATCTCCGCATGATCAGGTGATTGTTTTTGGTTCCTTTCATACAGTTGCCGTAGTATTAACGATTATTTCCAAAGAGGGTTGATGTGAGTGAAGGTCTGAAGCAACGAATCGCTGGAACTATATTACTAGGCGTCATTGGGTTGATTGTTCTGCCACTGATCATTGACTTTGCAGATCCGGCAAAGATAGATAGGACCACAATTATTCCACCCGCTCCCTCAATTCAGCCAGTTGCTCTTGATAAAGCTCAACGACCCGATAGTGTGTTGGAAAAACCCCTGTTAGACCCTCTATTTGATAAGACGCTGTCAACTCCTGCCGAGAGCGGTGGGTTGTCCTCAGGTCTGAATGCTGACAATCTTCCTAATGCATGGATCATTCAGGTGGGGAGTTTTATAGAAGCCCGTAAATCGATTAATTTGCAAGAGAAGTTAGTTGAAGACGGCCATAAAGCGTTCACTGAAAAGGTAAAGGTTGAGGGTGAATATCACCACAGAGTCTATATAGGGCCAAAACTAGACCGGCGAAGAGCACTGGGAGTAAAAGCGGACGTTGATGCTAAGTTTGATACCGATTCTATAGTGCTCTCATATGAGCCATAATTTCTGAGAGTCATAGTGTAAGTCTCATCGAATAGACAACATAGGTAGATCATGGATATAGCGACGATTGATATTGCCATCGTTTTTATTGTGGCGATTTCCGGGGTAATCAGCATGATTCGTGGCTTTGTCAAAGAGGCAATGGCTTTGGTGATTTGGCTGGCGGCATTTGTTGTTGCAATGAGTTTTAAAGAGGTAGTGGCAGGGCTCCTGGCGAATGTAATTGCGCTGGCCTCAATTCGGCAGCTCGCCGCATGGGGAATTTTGTTTGTAGGAACATTGTTAATCGGTGCAATGATTAATTTTTTATTGGGTAAATTAGTTAGCTCAACTGGACTAAGTGGAACTGACAGGACGTTGGGGCTAGTTTTTGGTGTCTTTCGAGGATTGCTGGTGGTGTTGGCCTTGGTGATTATAGTCCCCAAGGCGCTTCCAGTTGATCAGGATTCTTGGTGGACTGCGTCCTCACTTATTCCTCTTTTTCAATCGTTTGAAGAAGTGGGCAGAGAGGCGGCAGCGGCGTTTTCAGACTTTATTATGGGTTGGATTTAATCATGTGTGGTGTTGTTGGTATTTCGGGTACTTCGAGCGTTAATTTACGACTTTATGATGCACTGACTATGCTGCAGCATAGGGGGCAGGATGCCGCCGGGATTGTCACCGAATCGGCGGGGGAGTTGCATCAGTGTAAAGGTGAGGGGTTAGCGCGAGATGTGTTTCGTCGCAGTCATATGATGCGCCTACTGGGTAAAGTTGGAATCGGACACGTACGTTATCCGACGGCGGGTAGCTCAGGCCCAGCATTAGCACAGCCGCTATATGTAAATTCGCCCTACGGCATTTTTATTGCTCACAATGGTAATCTTACCAATGCTGATGAGCTACGAGACCAAATATTTCGCCAGGACTTACGGCACTTAAATACAGATTCTGACTCCGAGGTGTTGCTTAACGTCTTTGCTCATGAGTTACAGGCGAGAGGAAAACTTGAACCGGCTAGCGAAGATATTTTTGCGGCAGTGACCGGAGTCCATAATCGGTGTAAGGGCGCCTATGCTGTGGTCGGTCTTATTGCTAATTATGGCTTATTCGCTTTTCGTGATCGCTTTGGTATCCGTCCATTATGTTATGGAAAACGCGAGACCGAGGCGGGTATAGAGTACGCAGTGGTTTCTGAATCTGTGGTGCTGGATTCCCTTGGTTTTGAATTAATCAAAGATTTAGAGCCCGGCGAGGCTTTGTTTGTAGACAAAGCGGGCAATATACATCTGCAACAATGCGCTGCAAATCATCAATTAGTGCCTTGCATTTTTGAGCACGTTTATTTTGCGCGGCCTGACTCGCTTATTGATGACATCTCGGTTTATAAATGTCGATTGCGAATGGGTGAAAAATTAGCCGACAAGCTGATTCGCCTCAACCCTGGTCATGAGATTGATGTGGTGATTCCTATTCCGGATACAAGCAGAGTCTCTGCGCAAGCATTAGCAGAGCGCCTTGGCGTAAAACTCCGCGAAGGCTTTATGAAGAATCGGTATATCGGTCGAACGTTCATCATGCCGGGACAGACGCAGCGGAAAAAGTCTGTCCGTCAAAAGCTTAATGCGGTAAAGCTAGAATTTGCGGGTAAAAACGTTCTTTTAGTCGATGATTCAATCGTACGTGGAACGACCTCCCAAGAAATTATTCAAATGGCGAGAGACGCGGGGGCTAAGAAGGTATTTATGGCATCGGCAGCGCCAGGGGTTAGATACCCAAATGTTTATGGTATTGATATGCCATCGGCCTCTGAGTTAATAGCTCATGACCGAACCGACGAAGAAGTTGGCCAGCTGATCGGTGCTGATTGGCTTATATATCAAAATTTAGAGGATCTTATTGCGTCGGCCTCTGAAGGTAATTCAAGTATTAGGCAATTTGAATGCTCTGTATTTAACGGTGAATATATTACAGGCGATGTTGATCAAGCTTATCTTGAGCGCATTGATGCTCAGAGAAATGACGCGGCAAAGCTGGATGACGATTCGTCAGCTGAGGTCAAACAAAGTCAGGGTATTGGCATCCATAATAGTGGTGCTAGCGTAATTTAATCCCTCAATAAACGGAAAAGGTTTTAGGGTTTCTATGGTATTTGATAACAAAGCATTACCCAGTGAAGACGAGTGTTTGGTAGGAAGGAGTGCGTCGATCGAGATCGTCGCTAGACATTTGATTACCGGTCAGCCGATGACGCCACCGTTTGAGAGTCATCTTCACAGCGCCTTTTTCGCTATGGGGTGCTTTTGGGGTGCCGAGAGACGGTTTTGGGAGCAGCCAGGTATTCACTCTACCGTTGTAGGGTATGCGGGTGGCCACACACCTAATCCAACTTACGAAGAGACCTGTTCTGGGTTAACTGGGCATACTGAGGTTGTTCAGGTGATCTTTGATTCTAACTTGACTAGTTTTGGTGCTCTTCTTAACGTTTTTTGGGAGTCTCATGATCCGACTCAGGGTATGCGGCAGGGTAACGACCGTGGCTCTCAGTACCGCTCGGCTATTTATTGCAGTAGTCAGGAACAGTTGGATAAGGCTGAAGCATCGGCGCTCGATGTTCAGGAAAAGCTCACGGTTATGGGCTTGGGCTCTGTTACCACGGAGATCCAGCTTTGCCCTAGTTTTTACTACGCTGAAGATTACCACCAACAATATCTCGCCAAAAACCCTATGGGTTACTGTGGTCTCAGAGGAACAGGCATTAGCTGCTGAGGGGTAACTTAAGGTTTAGTCCGCTAATAGGCCTAAATTACCGACTATTAATGCGAATCCGTTCTGATTTTGGATCCGCACGAGGGATCGCAGCCAGTAGGTCCTTTGTATACGCCTGTTGCGGGCTTCCCCAGAGGGCCTCAGTGTCTCCCTGCTCGATGATCACCCCTTTGTTCATAACAACTACACGGTCAGAGATATAACGCACTACGGACAGATCGTGGGAGATAAACATCATGGTCAGATTATGTCGTTCTACCAATTCTAGAATTAAGTCCAGAATTTGCGCTTGAATTGTCACATCTAGCGCAGACACGGGCTCATCAGCAATAATAAACTCAGGTTTGGTGGCGATGGCGCGTCCAATTGCGATACGCTGGCGTTGACCTCCGGAAAACTCGTGGGGATATTTACGTAGCTGACTCTGAGCCAGGCCGACGTCATCCATTAGCTGGCGTACCTGAGCGGCAATATTGTTTTTGTTGGCTAGTCCATGATAGAGAAGGGGTTCAGATAGCGTCTCAAAGACTGTCATCCTAGGATTAAGTGATGCATATGGGTCTTGGAAGATCATCTGCATCTTCCGTCTCCAAGGAACTAATTGATTGGGGGTTAGACCTGTAAGCGTCTCACCAGCAAATTTTACTGACCCCTCGGTAGTCGGTGCTAATTGTAGAATTGATCGTCCTAATGTCGATTTTCCTGAGCCTGACTCTCCCACTAGACCAAGAATTTCGCCACGCGCTATCGTTAAGCTAATACCATCGACAGCCTTGATAAAGCGTGTGTCTTCGGCTTTGCTCTTATTTAGTTGGTTTTTGAAATACGTCTTTAACTCAGTGACTTCTATGAGAGGATCGCCAACCTTAGCGCGATTTGGTAGTATTTTTGGACCGTCCGGAATCGCAGATAAGAGCTTCTTAGTATAGTCATTTTGGGTGTCATAAAAAATGCTGTCAGTATTGCCGGCTTCGCGAACCGTGCCATTGCACATTACCAATACTTTGTCAGCGATACCGGCGACAACGCCGAGGTCATGACTGATAAAAATGACGGCGACATTACGTGTGTCCTGTAACTTTTTGATAAGCTCAAGTATCTGAGCTTGAATCGTAACATCCAGAGCTGTCGTAGGTTCATCACAAATCAGTAGTTTTGGCTCGGTGATTAGTGCCATCGCGATCATTACCCGTTGTCTCATACCACCAGAAAACTCATGAGGATAACAGTCAAATCTGGTGTCAGGATCGATGATGCCCACTTCATCAAGCAATGAGACAGCTACTATTTTGGCGTCTGCCCGGGTTTGTATTTTGTTTTTGTCAGGATGATAAATTAAGGGTTCGATTAGCTGTTCGCCAATGGTCAAAAAAGGATTTAACGACGTCATTGGATCTTGGAAAATAACAGCAATATCGTTGCAACGATGATGCCTCATTTCGGCAGGTGTGCAGGTTAGTAGATCTTTTCCGTTAAACAGCGCAGTGCCACCCTCAATCTTAGCAGGTGGCTTTGGTAGGAGATCTAGTAGGCTATAACATGTAACCGATTTACCAGATCCCGATTCTCCCACAATTGCTAAGGTCTCGCCGCTATCTACTGAAAAGGACACATCATCAACAGCTTTGACGACACCATTGCGTGTGTGAAAGTATACTTTTAACCCGCTTACCTCGAGAATTGCCATTTTATAAGTCCTGTTTTAATCCTTAGAGGTTCTAGGATCTAGAGCATCACGTAGGCCATCGCCTAAGAAGTTGAGTGCAAATAGAGTTAAGGATAGCGCGATCCCTGGAAAAATAAGCAACCAAGGGAATTCTTCCATGGTTTCAACACCATAGTTAATGAGTAACCCCCACGAACTCTCTGGTGGCTGTATGCCTAAACCAAGAAAGCTTAAAAACGCTTCTAGTAGCATTACGCTGGGAATGGTCAGTGTCGTATACACGATAACAGGGCCAAGCGTATTTGGGATTAGATGGCGTCTAATGATGGTCCATTGTGACAAACCTAACGAATGTGCCGCTTCAACAAATTCCTGGTTTCTAAGAGACATGACCTGACTACGCACGATTCTGGCCATGGTCAACCATTCGACGGCGCCAATGGCGAGGAACAGTAGAAGAATATTGCGTCCAAATACGACCATTAGCAGTATGATAAAAATCATGAAAGGTAGCGCATAAAGAACATCCACAATGCGCATCATTACGGCATCTAAACGACCACCGTAAAAACCAGCGATAGCCCCCCAAAGTATTCCAATCACCAAGGCTACAGCGGTGGCAATGAATCCGACCATTAACGATACGCGACCGCCATACATAATTCGAGTTAGCATATCTCGACCAAATATATCAGTTCCCAACCAATGCTGCAGTGAGGGTGCAGTGGCACCCATATCTAAATTTTGCTCTTCATAGCCATAGGGCGCTATTAAAGGGGTTAGCAGAGATACGATAATGAGAAAGACTAAGACTCCCAGGCCGAAAAGCGCTAGACGGTTCTTACTTAGCTTTATCCAAGCATCTTGCCAAAGTGAACTCCCTTGATCTTCGGGCAAGACAACACTATCGGTGCTTAAAGTAGACATTATTTAGCACCTTCTATTTCGTGTCTGAGTTTTGGGTTTAACCAAATGGCCAACATGTCAGATAAAAGATTAAACAGAATAATGAGTGTCGACAAGAATATGGTCATTCCTAGAATCAATGTGTAATCTCGGTTAAATGCCGCTTGGACATAAAAACGCCCTAAACCCGGGATTTGAAATATTGTCTCTACCACAAATGAACCGGCCAATAACCCTGCAAATGCAGGCCCTAAAAAGGCGACCACGGGTATTAGACCTCCGCGAAGGGCATGCTTTACTACAATTAGCCGCTCGCTAAGACCTTTTGCTCTTGCAGTTCTTATGTAGTCTTGGGATAGGACTTCGAGCATTCCACCTCGCGATAGGCGAGCAATATAAGCGGCGTATCCGGTTCCCAGCGTTATGGAAGGTAGTATTTTGTCTCCGGGTAAATCTCCCCAGCCAGAAACTGGTAGCCAATCAAGATGAATTCCAAAAACCAATACTAGTAAAGGTCCGAGTAAAAATGACGGCATACAAATACCAATCATCGCCCCGGTCATGGGCACATAATCTTGGAGTGTATTTGGCCGCATAGCGGCAGCGACTCCGGCGGTTATACCGACACTAAGCGCAACTAGCATTGCATAAAAGGCGAGTTCTGCAGTGATCGGAAGTCCCGCTGCTATAAGTTCATTAACGGTTCTACCAGAATACTTAAAGGATGGGCCGAAGTCCCCCTGAAGTACGTCGCCAAGATAGCTAACATATTGCTTCCAGACGGGTTGATTGAGATTGTACTGTTCTTCTAGCGCCTTTATAACTTCCGGTGGTACCGCTTTATCGGCGGAAAAAGGTCCCCCAGGGGCAGAGTGAACTAAAAAAAATGTGACGGTAATTACCATCAACAACACTGGGATGGCCTGCAGAAGTCGACCGAGTGCAAATCGATACATTATGTAATTCCTTGTTTATTTATTATTCTTCAGCTTGCAAATAAAGATCTTTATAAGAGGCTGCATTCATAATGTTGGCATCGAAATTCTTAACCGATGAGTCTACAAGCTGAACAGTAGTATAGGTATAAATGGGTATAATAGGCATGTCATCCAGTAGTATTTTTTCAGCTTGCTGAAACACTTCCAGCCGTTCTGAATGGGATGACATAGAAGGTGCCACATCGAGAATTAAACGATCATACTCTTCGTTACACCAACCGGTTCGGTTATTGCCGCCACCGCACAAAAATAGATCAAGGAAGTTATTGGGGTCAACGTAATCGCCAATCCATCCCGCTCTCGAAATCTCATATTGCCCGGCACTTTCGCTATCTAAATAAACCTTCCACTCTTGGTTTAACAAGCGGATATCAATATTGAGATGCTTTTTCCACATATCTTGAAGTGCTACGGCAACTTTTCGGTGTCCCTCGTTGGTATTATAAAGAATTTCGGTGGGAGGAAACCCATCACCATTGGGATAGCCGGCATCTGCGAGCAGTTTTTTAGCACCCTGTGGATCAAATTTTAAATCACTCTTGGGGAAATACCCCATAGTGCCTGGTGGGGTCATGGCGTAAGCAGGTAACTGCCCACCTTTGGTAATATTGTCGACTAACTTTTGGCGATCAACCGTCATTGCTAAAGCTCGTCTGACACGCGGATCTTTTAGCTGCGGTTTTCTAACATTCAATCGGTAGTAATAAGTACCAAGATAGGGCGCAATCCGAAGCTCAGGATCTTTAGCCTCTCTATACACGCTAATCTTGTCTGCCGGGAGGCTACTAGTGACATGTAACTGTCCGGCTCTAAACATCCGCTCTTCAGTGACGATATTTTCAATAGGGATAAAAATGATTTCGTTGAGAGAAACATTTTCTTTATCCCAGTAGTGAGGATTGCGTTGAACGACGATACGTCTATTGATTTTCCAGTCAACTAACTGGAACGGGCCATTGCCAACTAAGTTGCCCTCATAGGTCCATCGCGTGCCTCGCTGATCGGCATCACCAAACTTTTCAATAGTGGCCTGATGCACTGGAAACAGACTGTAATGGTCAAGCAACTGCAAAAAATAGGGGGTTGGATACTTTAGCGTGACTTGCAGAGTTCGATCATCAAGAGCTTTAACACCAACTTGATCAAAGTCAGAAATATCACCTTCGTAATACTTCTGAGCATTTTCAATGGGGAAAAGCATGTAGGCGTAGAGGTTTCCCAATGCCGGTTGCAGCGCTCTCCACCATGACCAAGCATAATCATGTGCAGTGTGCGGATCGCCGTTTGACCAACGTGCGTTATCACGAAGATAAAAAGTGTAAACTCTTCCATCATCGCTAATGTCCCATGATTTGGCGACACCAGGTCGAGGCTCAAGTGTTTTCCTGTCTTTTAAAACAAGGCCTTCCATAACGGCAGAAATAATATGATGCTCCGGGACACCGGTCGCAATCTGAGGATCTAGGCTTTGCGGTTCGGTACCATTTCCCCAATAGAGCGTTCCAGTCTTGTTTCCTGCCGACACATTACTTTCACCACCTCCGCATCCAGTTAAACCAACCAAGATGATGACTGAGAGTAATTTCATCCAGAGCTCAGGGGAGGATCCCCTTTTTCCCATAAGACTATTGCTAGATACATGCGTCATCTGCAAACCTTTTTTAATTTTTTAATAAAACCATATTTGCAGAGCAGTTTAGACAAGCTAAGCTCAGATGGGAAGACTAAAAAGACTCATTATTAGGGTAGCGATAATTAATCTATTAGTTGAACCAATAAATAAGCAATTTAAGCTGATCACCGGTTGCACTTAACAGCTAAACCTCGGATAATCTCGCGATCGCTTCGACGGTGGCCCTCTTTGGTCCCCTCGCAACAGCCAGCTGTGAACCCCGCCAGGCCCGGAAGGGAGCAACGGTAGTAGTTACGCTGTGTGCCGAGGTGCGGCTATTGAGGGTCGCCACCATTAGTTCTTTGCGCATCGCCTGTAACTGCCTATACTACCCCTTTAGACTAAAACAGAAGCTGTTATGAGCTATCAAGTACTTGCGCGCAAATGGCGTCCTAAATCTTTTTCTGAAATGGCCGGTCAAGAACATGTTCTTCAAGCGTTAATCAATGCGCTGGATAATGATCGGCTTCATCATGCCTATCTATTTGCCGGCACTCGTGGGGTTGGCAAAACTACCATAGGTCGAATACTTTCAAAATGTCTTAACTGCGAAGCAGGGGTATCCTCTGTGCCTTGCGGCGAATGCACCAGTTGCCATGAAATAGATAGTGGACGTTTCATTGATCTCATCGAGGTAGATGCTGCATCTCGCACCGGTGTCGATGATATGCGAGATCTTTTAGATAATGTGCAGTACGCACCTTCGCGGGGCCGCTTTAAGATTTATCTTATTGATGAAGTACACATGCTGTCCAAATCAAGTTTTGCGGCATTGCTCAAGACTCTCGAAGAACCGCCTCCGCATGTTAAATTTTTGTTTGCGACCACTGACCCCCAAAAGCTCCCCATTACCGTTTTGTCTCGCTGCCTGCAGTTTAACCTCAAAAATTTGAGCGCTGAGCGTATTACCGAGCACCTTAAATTTGTTCTTGGTGAAGAGCAAGTTCCCTTTGAGGAGGCTGGCCTCTGGTGTTTAGGTAGAGCAGCCGACGGAAGTATGCGTGATGCTCTCAGCTTAACAGATCAGGCTGTAGGGCATGGCGGCGGAAGGATAAGCGAGGCTGATGTAACAGCAATGCTGGGTTCAATTGAACGTCGGTATGTTGTTAACGTTTGTGAAGCTATGGCTAGTCAGAGTGGGCCTGATTTATTAGGAGCCATAGGGCAGATGGCCGAGCAGTCTCCAGACTATGATGCTGCGCTGGGTGACGTTTTGTCACTTTGGCATCAGGTTGCTATTTTGCAGACCGTACCTGAAGCTTTAGAGCCTAGTATTAGCCACTATAAAGAATTAGCGGCATTGGCTGAGACAGTATCACGGGAAGATGTTCAGCTTTTTTATCAGATATGTTTATTAGGTCGAAAAGATTTGCCTCTCGCACCTGAGCAACGATCTGGCTTTGAAATGGTTATGCTTAGAGCAATGGCGTTCCGTCCAGCAACAAACGGGCGACCAACTAATGACAAATCGCTTCCTTCGGAGGTGGAGCCTCCTGTAAAAAAGTTTGATATGGCGACCCATGCGGAGACCAAATTGGAACCATCAGTCGCCGATATTGAGCCTTTAATAGCGCTAGATGATCAGACTCATTCCGTCGAAATTGAGCTTGACTCGACGTCAGGTGACGCATCTCAACTAGAAGGAAATTCAGAAGTAGAACCAGAAGTAGAACCAGAAGTAGAACCAGAAGTAGAACCAGAAGTAGAACCAGAAGTAGAATCAGAAGTAGAATCAGAAGTAGAATCAGAATCAGAAGTAGAGTTAGCGCCAGGATCGGAAGTAGAGATAGATTCGAAAGTAGATCCCGTTACCGCGACACCCGAACCGCAGGCGCGTCATGTTGACGTAGATATTTCTCCTCAGAATAAAACGTATTTGGAGGCTGTAAGTACAGTTACTCGTATTAGCCTCAACGACTTTTCACCGGAAAACTGGATCGAAGTAAGGAGTCACTTGAGCATAGGTGCATCCTTGGGAGAAATTGCCAGTCATTGTCTGTATTCTTGTCGCAATAAAGATGAGTTGGTTTTTGTTATCGATCATCAAGAAAACAGCCTTTATGACAGGTCGCACCAAGACAGCCTAGCCTTGGCATTGAGCGATTACTTTAATCATACGTTGAGTGTGGTTATCAGTTCAGGAGTGACCCAACAAGAAACGCCAAGAGCAGCCAGCGTGCGAGATAGTGCTGAACGACACGCTGCCGCAGTGGATCGTTTAAATTCTGATGCTGCTGTAGTGCAATTTAAGACGCTTTTTGATGGAAGTCTTGATGAAAGCTCCGTTAAATCAATCGATTGAGGACAGTATGGATATTAACAACCTAATGAAGCAAGCTCAGCAGATGCAGGAGAAAATGACTAAAATGCAGGAGCAGGCTGCCTCTACAGAAGTTACTGGGGAGTCTGGAGCGGGAATGGTCAAAGTTGTAATGACCGGTAGACATGATGTCCGTAAAGTGATGTTAGATCCCTCACTTCTTAAAGAAGAAAAAGAGTTTTTAGAAGACTTATTAGCTGCTGCGGTAAATGATGCGGTGCGCAAGGTGGAGGCTCAAGCAAAAACTGCTATGAGTTCGATGACTGGTGGTATGGATTTACCTCCCGGTTTTAAAATGCCGTTTTAAGTGGCTCAGCAACCTGTGTATAAGGATAGTGTGTGTACGGAAATCTAATTGATCAATTAATTGATGCGTTGCGGTGCTTGCCGGGCGTGGGGGCTAAATCTGCCCAAAGAATGGCACTGCAACTACTAGAGCGAGACAAAGCCGGAGCGGCTCACCTTGCTGCGACCATCGCCGAGGCCGTTGAAAAAGTGGGTAGGTGTGAGCGTTGCCGTACCTTAACGGAGCATAATCGCTGTAATATATGTGCAAATAGCGCTCGCCTGGACACTCAGATATGTGTTGTTGAAAACCCGGCAGATCTTTATGCGATTGAGCAGGCGGGAGGCTTCCGTGGTCAATATTTCGTCTTGTTAGGGCACTTGTCACCTATCGATGGCATCGGACCTGAACAGCTTGGGATTGATCAGTTAATAGATAGACTGCGTTCTGAAGAGGTGAGCGAATTAATTTTGGCGACCAACCTGACCGTAGAGGGAGAGACGACTGCACACTTCATTGCCGACAAAGCAAAATCATTGGGTGTCTCCGTCACGCGTATTGCCTATGGTGTGCCAATGGGCGGTGAACTTGAATATGTTGATGGTGGTACTCTCAATCTTGCATTACAAAGTAGAAAGGAAATTTAATTGGCTCACTGGATAGATTCAGACGAAAAACTCACGGGCATGTTGGATACTTTAAGAGATTCAGCTTTGTTGGCTGTTGACACTGAATTTATTCGAACCAACACTTTTCACCCAAAAATTGCCTTAATCCAAATCTCTGATGGCATTGACTGCTGGTTAGTTGACGTTTTAGGTCTGAAAAATTTCGATGGTCTTAAGTCACTTTTAGAATCGCCGGATAAAAAATTAATTTTCCATGCTTGTGCTGAAGATTTAGAAGTCCTTGAATATGCCCTTGGAATTAAACCAACCACCATTTTTGATACTCAAATTGCAGCAGGTATTACTAATGTTGGTTATTCAATGGGCTATGCTCGCCTCGTCAAGGCGGTTTTTGATGTCGAGCTAGATAAGGAAGAAACCCGTTCTGATTGGTTAGCAAGACCACTGACCTCAAGACAACTAGAATATGCCGCCGCCGATGTATTTTATTTGCACAAACTTCATGAGCTTCTTGCTCAGAGTCTTAAAGAGCAGGGGCGTGAAGGTTGGTTTGAAGAGGAAAGCCTTGCCGTGTATGCGATGGTGGCGGGGCGTAAAAATAGTGATGACTATTATATGCGCATTAAAAGCGCGTGGAAGCTCGATTCTGCAGCGTTAAAGCTTCTAAAAAGGTTATGCATTTGGCGTGAGAGAACCGCTCGAGAGCGCAATAAACCGAGAGGTCATATTGTAAAAGACAATTCCCTATTAGAGATCGCTAGGCGTCATCCATCGGCATTACATCAACTGGCAGGCATTGATGATTTACACCCAGGATTAATTAAACGTTATGGGATGGATCTATTAGAGCAGGTCATTGCTTCAAGTGATGATGTCGTTATCGACCCGCTACCAGAGCCTTTGACCAAAGCAGAGGTTGCTATACTTAAGGCGATTCGCAATGAGCTTATAACTTTGGCAGAAGCTACTTTAATACCGCAAGAGTTTCTCTTTTCCAAAAAGGATATAGAGTTGATTTTACGTGGCGCGATTGCTGGTCGTGATGAATGGCCGCAGCGTTTTATAACCGGTTGGAGAGAGTCTTTGGTAACGCCAATAGTGAAAAAAGCGCTGAGTGAGCAAATGTGATGGTTACAGACACGTTAAAAGTTCTTTGTGATATTTTTAAAGGTAGTCGAAAAGAGGGGATGTATATCTATGTCTCTCGAGTCGATGGATTGGATAAGGTACCTCAAGGATTGCTGGATAGCTTCGGAACACCGGTGTTAGTGACGAGGTTAATGTTAACCAAAAATAAGAAACTTGCTCGTGCTGATGTTGTAAAAGTAATGGAAGATATAAAGCGTCAAGGTTTCTATCTTCAAATGCCACCGGTAGTCTTCGCTCTTGATCAGGGTATGGCTGAAAATAATAAACTTCCTCGAGGACGATAAATGAGTGGCTTTTGGACAACAAAAACCCTTGAGGAGATGACTACTGCAGAATGGGAGTTGCTTTGCGATGGTTGTGCAAAATGTTGTTTGGTCAAGCTTGAGGACCATGAAACAGGTGAGATTTTCCACACCAATGTGACGTGCGAGCTATTGGACATACATTCGTGTAAGTGCAGTAATTACCAAGATCGACATTCAATTGTAACCGACTGTATTACGCTTGATCGTGATAATATTCATACGCTGGGCTGGTTGCCAGAGACCTGTTCGTATCGATTGATCGCAGATGGAAAACCATTGCCAGAGTGGCATCACCTTATAGCCGGAGACTCTGAAAGAGTCCATAGTTATGGCGCTTCACTTCAAGGGTGGGTAGTTTCTGAATTAGACGTCCGCAAAGAAGATGTGGAAGACCATATTATTCAATGGGTTGATTAATTATGTATGCTGGTGAAGATTATTTTTGGGGTTGGCTTGTCTATGTCTCTGGGGTGACATGCTTGCTGTATAGCGGCTGGTATATATTGCGTAATACTCGCATTGCTTCCATAAGACATCTTTTTTTAATACTGGCTGCGGTATTTCTGTTGACACCAGTCACGGCCTATATCGACGACAGTCACCTGGCGCCGGCTTTCTTTGTTAGTTTATATGAAGGCTTAGTGGCAAATCCTGTAACAGGGTTTCAGCGAGGTGCAGCACCTATTGTGGCGCTAATGACACTTAGTTTACTTTTGTATATTACGCTGCGTCTGGTTGTGTGGCGGTTAAAAAAACGCCGATCGAAAAGTTGAGGCGATAGCCCAAGACTCAAAACTCCAGATCAACTTCTGATGCCCAGTAGATTAAACCTGATAAGGCTGTTGCAGCACCTCCCAATAACACTAAAGCCTGTGGCGTTATCATAAATTGTCGTGGTACTTGATTGAGTAACTCAAGTGCAGGGAAATAGTGATAAATCAGGCCGCAACTAATGGCCACAGCTACCAGTGTTATAGCAGACTCAAAAGCCATCGAAATACGTCTCTTCTTGGGTAAAGCAAGATTAACCGAGTGCAAAAACTGAGCTTCATTGAACGCCGGTTCTGAGACACGAAGATGAGTAAATAATTTATCTAGTTCTAATTCTTTTGTCATGACATTCCTCCAGTTTCCCAGCCTACAAGACTCTCTTGTAGCTTTTTCTTGCCTCTGGTTATGGCGGTTTTAACAGTACCCAATGGGATGTCCATAATAGTACAAATCTCTTGATGTGTTAATTGTTTGTGTAAATGTAGGTGCAGTGCCATTCGTTGTTGTGGCGATAGTTTCAGCATCGCACCGGCTAGATCTCTATGTAGGTCGTTGCTGTCAAACGAGACGGATGACTCGGTTGAGTGCGCGCCGTCATCACCCAGTGTTAATTCTCGATTTCGTGCCAGCCTAAAATGACTGATCATTACATTATACGCTATCCGATATAACCAACTGCTGAACTTGGCCGTACCATTGAAAGATGTTATCGATGTGTAAGCTTTAATAAACGTTTCTTGCGCCAGATCATCCGCTAAAGACTGATCCCAACCGGTCATTTGTCGGAGAGAGTAGCGCAGGGTCGACTGGTGCCGTTTAACGAGCACATTAAAAGAGGCGTGACAATTAAGGGTCACGACTCTTTGTATTAATGCCTGATCTGTGGCGTCAGTCAACGGGTCTATTCAGCCCCGTCCGCAGGCATATTTGTTGCTCCCAATTTCCATATTACGATTCTGGCTAATCCTATAAATAGAGGGATTACAGCGATGGAGGCAATGCCCCATCCGATGAAAAGACCTAAAAATAAGTACAACCCTATACCAATTCCCGTCAGCATAACTCCTCTTTGTAAGTTACCTTCTGGTGTGCCCGACTTGCTATTCTCTTGAAGAATCTCAACTGGAACATCTTTCCCTGCCTCTATAAATTTGCTTATTAACAGGTCTCGTTGGCGACGCTTGCGGTACTTGTAAAATAGTACTAACGCTGTGATGATAAAGGGTAAGCCAACGGTAAAAAGAATAGCTATGATGCCCATAATGTCATCGGCTAGCGTGTCCGTTGGGTCACGCCCGAAGTTTAAGTCAATCTTAAAATCACGATCCCTTTCGGCATGCTCAAGCTCTTCGATTATTGCTTGTTGTTCTGACTCATCGAGCTGATCCCATTGGGTCCCTTTACGTTTTTGTTGTATGCCGCTAGGCGTTTTGACCGCGTCCTCTTCACCTGATAATGAGCGGGTAATTAACGCATGATCCGCTATCAAACCGGCAGCGGATTGGGAGGGCGACTTATGATCAGTCTTTAAAGCTTCTATAACATCCTGCAGTTGTTCCAATCCAAGATTGACTTCAGCAACTCGTTCGCCATTAGAATCTTCAGTAACAAAAACCCCCCACTTTAATGGCTGTCCACCACGATCAGTGAGCAGCCCGACCCCCCAATTTGACTGCTTTTTTTGCTCAATCTCGATAGTAGCGGTCTGGGAGCTAATTTCTTGTAGTGTTGTCGCAGGTGTTTTAGCGACATCAGTCAAAACCTCACTTTGTTGCTGATTGGCGTTGGACGGCGAGCCGAGCCCCAAAGTAACGATTCCGATAGGAATAAGGTATATGCCCATTACGCGGCTTAAACGTTTCAATAATCGTGCTTTCATAAATTTCCCTAAAGTATTTGAACTAGCCCAAAAAAGTGATATTCGGATACCATTATTATAAAGCTACTTTTGTGACAAGTACTGTTTGGTCATACTTAATATCAAAATTCCTCTTTATGACGCGGTCAGCAGTCAATTTAGATTCAAAAAAGTTTAAAGAATAGATTAACATGGGCGTCAAACATTAATACACTTTAGAAAAGCGGATGAGATGCGATGAAATTTACTGGTACTGATAACTACGTAGCCACTGAAGAACTTCAAATGGCAGTCAATGCAGCGGTCACTTTGCAGCGCCCACTTCTGATTAAAGGTGAGCCAGGCACGGGTAAGACTTTGTTGGCTGAAGAAGTGGCCAAAGCACTTGGTAAGCCTCTTTTGGCTTGGCACATTAAATCTACAACCAAGGCTCAGCAGGGTCTGTACGAGTATGATGCTGTGTCCCGCCTAAGAGACTCCCAGCTTGGTAGCGATAAAGTTCAGGATATTGGCAACTACATCAACAAAGGAAAGCTTTGGGAAGCCTTTACCGCTGATGAGCAGGTTGTGTTGTTGATTGATGAGATTGATAAGGCTGATATTGAGTTTCCGAATGATCTGTTGTTAGAGCTCGACCGCATGGAATTTCACGTCTATGAGACGGGTGAGACGGTTAAAGCAATACGACGCCCGATCGTAATTATTACGAGTAATAACGAAAAAGAATTGCCGGATGCTTTTTTGCGTCGTTGTTTCTTCCACTTCATTAATTTCCCTGATCGCATGACAATGCAGCGTATTGTTGATGTGCATTTCCCAAAAATTAAAAAGCAGTTAGTTGATGATGCAATGGATATCTTTTTTGACGTTAGAAAGATCCCTGGTTTAAAAAAGAAGCCGTCTACATCTGAGTTAGTGGATTGGTTAAAACTGATCATGTCTGATGATATTCCCGAAGATATCTTAACTAATCGTGATCCGACTAAGGCTATTCCGCCGCTGTACGGTGCTTTGCTAAAGAACGAGCAGGACGTGCACTTGTTGGAAAGATTGGCATTTATGACTCGCCGCGAAGCGAGATAAAACCTCAATTAAGAGCTTAATTTATGCTGATTAATTTTTTTAATACTCTCAAAAAAGCGAGAGTTCCTGTCTCAATTAAGGAGCTTTTAGACCTTTTGGCGGCTATGGAACAAAACCTTGCTTTTGGTTCGGTGGACGACTTTTATCTTTTGGCGCGTACCTGCATGGTCAAAGATGAGAAGTATTACGATCGGTTTGATCGAGCATTTGGTGCTTATTTTAAGAATCTTGAAAACATTGATGGCATTGTTGAAGCCCTGTTGCCGGAAGATTGGTTACGCAAAGAGTTTGAAAAACACTTTACCGACGAAGAGAAAGCCAAGGTCCAAAGCTTGGGTGGTCTTGAAAAGCTCATTGAAGAATTTAAAAAGCGCCTAGAAGAGCAGAAAAAGAGGCACGAAGGCGGTAATAAATGGGTGGGTACCAATGGAACATCGCCATTTGGACATGGTGGCTTCAATCCTGAAGGTATCCGCATGGGCGGGCCCGGTGGAAAGGGCACTGCTGTTAAAGTGTGGGATGAGCGTCAGTATCAAGATTTAGATGACTCAGTTCAAATTGGTACGAGAAACATCAAGGTCGCACTGCGTCGGTTGCGCAAGTTTGCTCGGGAAGGCTCTGCCGACCAGCTAGATTTAGAGGATACTATCCGGTGTACGGCAAGAAACGCTGGTATGCTGGATATTAAAATGGTGCCAGAGCGTCGAAATGCCGTAAAGGTGCTAATCTTCTTTGATGTTGGCGGGTCTATGGACCCCTATGTAAAGCTCTGCGAGGAGCTTTTCTCCGCGGCTAAGACCGAGTTTAAACATCTTGAATACTTTTACTTTCACAACTGTCTCTATGACTATGTTTGGAAAGATAATCACCGTCGCCGTGAAGAGCAACTTTCGACCCACGATTTAATCCATAAGTATGCCGCCGACTACAAAGTGATTTTTGTAGGAGATGCGTCAATGGCTCCCTACGAGGTAACGAGCCCAGGGGGTAGTGTAGAGTATAATAATGAAGAATCCGGTGCTATCTGGATGCAGCGCATGGCAGAAACCTATGAAAAGTTAGTTTGGTTGAATCCTGTGCAGGAAAAGTACTGGGATTACACGCCATCCATTACAATGCTTAAAGAGCTGACAGAGGACAAAATGTTTCCTCTTACCTTGGGCGGGCTTGAAAAGGCCATGGCATTACTGTCTCGTTAGACTCTTTTGTATCACCATCCATTTTTTTATCGGTAATGCGTTGCCGAGGGGTCACCTATGCTTGTTAGCGATGCGGTTAGTAGGGGTCGGAAATCAGTCGGCATGTCATCTGGACAGCCGTCTTTTCCTGCGAGCTCAATTCTTCAGATCTGGACAAAAGCAGTCTCGGATTCTTCGGTAAAGCCAGCCTTTAGCTGCTTGGGCCAAACTCTAAGTTACGGTGAAATAGACCAAATCTCTCGCCGACTGGCCAGCTATTTACAAAAGAAACTGAAGCTCAAGGCGGGGGATCGTATCGCGATTCAGCTGCCAAATCTTATTCAATACCCAGTGGCAGTTATTGCAGCCATGAAACTTGGTTTAGTGGTGGTCAATACCAACCCTATGTATAGCGCCCGTGAACTGGTGCATCAGCTCAATGACTCGGGCGCAAAAGTCGTCATTGTTCTGGATCAGTTTTATGACACTTTATCCAAGGCTCTCCCTAAGACTGAGGTAGAGCATGTGATAGTGACTCGTCCGATCGATCTAATAAAACAGCCAAAACAAGCGTTCTTATCGGTGATGATGAAGTCCCTCGGCAAACGGCCCAACATTACCGGTAGCAACGTCATTGACTTTAAAGACACGCTCGAAGTGGGCAGTAGCTATAGTCCTTATAGTTCCTCGCTTAATGACATATGCGCCCTTCAGTACACCGGCGGAACAACGGGCGCATCAAAGGGTGTTAAGCTCACCCAAGCTAGTCTCCTGTCCAATATAGCTCAGGCATTAGATACGATTTCGGTAGTCCCTGAGTCGCTTAAATACAGTGTCACGGTTGCGCCATTGCCGTTATATCATATCTATGCTTATTCACTTTGTTTTGGGGTACTCCCTGCTATTCGAGGCCATTCAATACTGATACCAGACCCACGTAATATTGATCTTTTTGTTTCGGCGATTAAAAAGTTTGAGTTTGATATTTTTTGTGGCCTAAATTCTCTGTTTGTCGCACTACTAGCTAATAAAGAATTCCAAAAGCTCAATTTCACTAAATTAAAAATGACGTTGTCCGGTGGCATGGCCCTGATGAAGTCAGTGGCCGATGATTGGCAGAAAACTACCGGTTGTATCGTCAGCGAAGGCTATGGTATGACTGAGTCATCGCCCGTTATTTCAATGAATCCCTCTGGATTCGAAAAAATAGGTACTGCTGGTATTCCAGTCGCTGGGACAGACATTAAAGTGATTGATGAGCACGGTGTCCAACAGCCAGTTGGTGGTGTTGGGGAGTTATGTGTTCGTGGGGGCCAGGTTATGGCCGGCTATTGGAAGCAACCAGAGCAGACCGCTGAGACTATTGTGGATGGATGGTTGCACACGGGTGATATCGTTAGTGTCGACGAGGATGGCTATATCTCAATTGTGGATCGATTAAAAGATATGATCATTGTCTCGGGATTTAACGTTTATCCTAATGAGCTAGAGCAAGTCTTGACTTCACATACATCTGTTGCGCAGTGTGCTGCGATTGGTATACCTGATGATAAAGCTGGAGAAGTCGTTAAAATGTTTGTGGTTAAGGCTGATAAGTCACTGACTCAGGAACAGGTGCTCGAGTTTTGTAGGCAAAATATGGCGGCCTACAAAGTCCCTAAACATGTTGAGTTTCGAGAGACATTGCCCACCACCAATGTTGGTAAAGTATTACGCAAGGACTTAAAGGCAGAAGAGTTTGCTCTTCCAGTAACAAATGGCTAAAAAAAAGGCTGGCCTATTAGCGCCAGCCTTTTATTCTAAGGTCGATTCAATCTACAACCTATATACCACTGCAAGTAAACCGACAGTAGTGAGAACCACTGTGTAAGGTAGCGCCATAATAACCATACGCATGTATGACAACCGAATCAGCGGCGCTAATGCGGAGGTCAGTAGGAACAGAAATGCCGCTTGTCCGTTCGGAGTAGCTACACTTGGAAGGTTAGTCCCTGTATTAATAGCCACCACTAATTTGTCAAAGTGATCACGAGAGATATCACCCGCATCAAATACCGACTTAATTTCGTTGATGTAAACCGTAGCCACAAATACATTGTCACTAATAGCAGACAGAACCCCGTTGGCTAAAAAGAACATGCCTGGCTGCACTGACGGATCTTCCGCAAGGACCCAAGCAATGACAGGAGAGAAAAGGTGCTGCTCATGGATAACCGCTACTATGGCAAAAAAGACCACTAGTAATGCAGTGAACGGGAGTGCTTCCTCAAACGCATGGCCAATACGATGCTCATCAATTATGCCGTTATATGCCGTTAGCAGAATGATTACCATCAGGCCAATTAATCCCACGGCTGCCCAGTGGAAAGCCAGTCCAAGCACCAAGATAATGGCAACGATAAATTGTACAATCAACGCCGCATTATCCTGCTGAGTGCGTTTGGATGCTTCGTGATCACTGGAGGCTTGCAACACTTCGCGAACCGCTTCGGGTAACTGAGCGCCATAACCCAATATCTTTGTCTTTTCCAGTAACACGCAAGTTAAGAGGCCACAAGCTAGCACTGGCATGGTCACTGGAGCCATGCGGACAAAAAATTCAATAAACTCCCACCCAGCCCGCTCTGCAATAAGCAGATTCTGTGGCTCGCCGACAGTTGTACACACTCCGCCTAATGCAGTACCTACCGCACCGTGCATAATTAAGCTCCGCAAGAAAGCTCTAAAATCATCTAGGTTAGTCTGATGTTCAGCAAGTAAGCCGCTATCATCAGTATGATCGTGGCCTTCATCTGTTATTGTTTTGCCTGATGCAATTTTATGGTAAACGGAGTAAAAACCTACTGATATTGTTATTAGAACCGCGGTAACAGTTAGCGCATCCAAAAACGCCGACAAAAAAGCACCGGCGAAACAGAACATAAATGATAGCGTTGTTTTCGATTTCACTCCAAGAAGGATTTTGGTGAATACGAACAGCAACATGTCGCGCATGAAGTAGATGCCGGCGACCATAAACATCAGCAGCAGTATCACTTGAAGATTAGCTGCTACCTCCATATAAACGGCGTCAGGACTGGCCATACCAATAATGATTGCCTCGATGGCAAGCAGCCCACCGGGTTGTAATGGGTAGCACTTAAGCGCCATCGCTAATGTGAAGATAAATTCCGCGATTAGAGCCCATCCAGCCACAACAGGGCCAGCGGCGAATAGTAGAATTGGGTTTAGAACCAAGAAAGTAATAATAGCTGTTTTGTACCAATCGGGCGCATCACCCAAAAAGTTCGCTTTAAATGCCTGTGGCAGAGTAGATGCCATTTGTAGTCTCCTAGATTATTTATTAATATTCCGTTCGATAACGCTATCTATGTTAAGGCCAAATTGATCATTCTTGATAGCAAGATAACACTGCCTTTTATGGTAAACTTCTTCCACTAAAAATAGCTCGAGCGACCTTATCTTTCCAACCCACATAATGCAAGGGATCGAAAGACATTTCAATACGAAAAAGGAAGAACTAATTTGACAGCCCCGCTGAACTTAGATGGACTTTACTCATCGTCACTGCGCGTAAATAGTAAGCAAAAATTAGTGGTAGCCTTAGTTGATGGCGGTATTTTGCTCTACGTTTCGCAGGGTAAGGAGCCTCAATTGGCGGTCACATTAGAGGACGCTGATATTCTTAAGTTCTTCTGTATTAATCGTGTTCATATCGGCCAGTGGTGGGGTAATGACTGCCAGGTGTGGGATCTAATGCCCGAGGCTGCGAGCTGCGACGGATTTGTTAGGGTGGAGTTGCGTACGCTACTGGCTCAATCTGCCGATGCAGAGTTCTCTCTAGCAAGTAGGGCAACTCAATTAATAGATTGGCACAAAAAACATCAATTCTGTGGTCAGTGTGGCGCGCCGAATCAGGTCTCAGAGACTGAGCACGCGTTTGCTTGCGAACCCTGCGCCATTAGGCAGTATCCGAGAATTTCACCTTGTGTAATTGTAGCTGTTGTTAGTGGTGATAGCTGTTTATTTGCGCGCCATCCCAATTGGCCTGAAAATCGTTTTAGTACGCTTGCTGGATTTATAGAGGCTGGCGAAAGTGCAGAGCAAGCGTTACATCGAGAGGTGTTTGAAGAAGTGGGGCTTGAGATACAGAATATTCGGTATGTGGGAAGTCAGGCGTGGCCCTATCCTGGGCAATTAATGATGGGATATATTGCAGATGCTAAAACTAAAGATATCAAGATTGATGGCGTAGAGATAGCTGAAGCACATTGGTTTAAGTATGATCAGTTGCCGCCTGTAATAGCACCGCCAACGATTATGGCAGGGCGTTTGATACAGCAATTTGTTAACGAATCAAAGGCAGTATATGGTTGATGGCCAAGGGTTCTTTAGTGCAATCTGGTAGTTAATTCGCGTGTTTTATATGTAATGAATTTTGGAGATTAAATTGGAATTTTTATTTGAATATGGGCTGTTTTTTGCAAAAGTCGCAACTCTACTGGTTGCATTTGTGGTGGTGGTCAGCATCGTGGTCGGTGCTAGTCAAAAAAATAAATATGGTGAGGGTAAGGGGCATTTAGAAATAACGCCGCTCAATCAACAGTTTGAAGACCTCAAAGATACAATGTTGCTCGCTACAACTGATGAATCACAGCAAAAAGCTGAGGAAAAAAAGTTAAACAAAGCTAAGAAAAAACAGTTGTCTGACGAGAAGAAAGCGACGAAAAAATCTGTTGAATTAGATACTCCAAAACGAAGTAAAGTGTATGTGCTCAACTTCGATGGGAATATAAGTGCCTCTGCGGTAGGGCATCTACGAGAGGAAATTACTGCAGTGCTAACTCAGGCAACGCCCAATGATGAAGTGCTTCTGAAGCTGGAGAGCTCTGGGGGTATGGTGCACAGCTATGGCTTAGCGAGCAGCCAGCTTGATCGGTTGCGTAAAAAGAATGTTCCTTTGACAGTCTGCGTCGATAAGGTAGCTGCCAGCGGTGGATACATGATGGCGTGCGTTGCCGATAAAATACTGGCCGCTCCCTTCGCAATTATTGGCTCTATAGGCGTTGTCGCGCAGATGCCGAACTTTAACAAGGTATTGAAAAAGCATGATGTCGAGTTTGAATTACTGACCGCCGGAGAGCACAAGCGGACACTGACTATGTTTGGTGAAAACACAGATAAAGGTCGTGAAAAGTTCATTGAGGAGCTGGAAGAAACGCATCAGCTTTTTAAAGAGTATGTCTCAACCCGTCGCCCGCAGTTGGATATTGATAAGATTGCTACTGGCGAAATCTGGTATGGGTCTAGGGCTAAAGATATAGCGCTAATAGATGACATTCAGACCAGTGACGAATACTTGGTTTCAAGAATAGAGAACGCTGACGTCTTTGAAGTTGCTTATGTGTTTAAAAAGAAACTGCATCAGCGTTTAGGGATAGCGGCTGAAGAGAGTGCTGATAGGTTGTTACTCAAGTGGTGGGCCCGCTTAACGCAGAGTTCTAATAAGCATCTCTAGCCAATGCCGTGATCAGTCACGGCGTAGCTTATCGTTTGTAGCAATTGGGCTTGGGAAGTTAAATACCACAATATAGCTAGAAACTAAAAAGGTGATAATAGCAACAGCTTGAATCAGGTGTGAAGAATGAGTTCCGATGAGTCCCGTACTAAAGGCTAGGTAGGCGATCATCAATGAAAATTCGCTGTTCTGGCCGAGTCGAAAGCCAATATCCCATGCGAGGCTTTCGGTCTCGCTGTGTGACCTCAAAAGCCGATGATAGATGAATGGCTTAATAACTAACATTAAGCTGGCAAGAAGTGCCGCGGGAACAATGATTGCCGATAGAAGGGAGAGGTTAAATCCTGCTCCCAAAGAGAAGAAGAATAAAATCAAAAAGAAATCTCTCAGTGGTTTAAGATTTAAAGCAATAAATTGAGCGATAGGGCTTGTTGCCATGGCAATGCCTGCTAGGAAAGCTCCAATTTCTCGAGATAGTCCTAAATAATGGGCGGCTTCAGCGATCCCTAAGCACCAACCAGTGGCTAGTAAAAACACATACTCTCCGATTCTATCAAACCGAGTAATCAGCGGTAATAGGATAAATCTAACGGTAAGAAAGCTAGCGATGGCTAAGGCAGGTAAAGCTAAAAGGGTTTTACCCAGCGGTATAAGATTTTGACTGTTAAAATCACCGGAAATTATGAGTAGCAGGACAAAGATGGCGAGAAAATCTTGCATCAACAGCATACCCACCATCAACTCTCCGGAGTGTTTGTGGTGCAGCGCTGTGGTCGGGAGAAGCTTAATACCTATGATGGTGCTCGAAAACATCATACCTGTGCCAATAATAATACTTTCAATAGTACTGTAGCCAAATAGGTTAGCAACCACGTAACCGATACCGGCAAAAACTGCGGAGCTTATTAATGTAACGTGGGTAACTTCTCTCAATACACGCCATAGCGCCTGTGGTTGCATGTCTAGGCCGAGTAGGAAGAGCAAAAAGATAATGCCGATACTACCAATTTCACTAATAAGTGCTATATCAGAGACCAGCCCTAGCCCAAAGGGCCCTAAGATAGCACCGAGTAAAATGTAGGCTACCAGCAGAGGCTGTCGCCCAAACAATGCTAGTGACGCAATAATTGCGCCGCCGCTAAAAATAAAAAAGAACAGCTGTAACAGCTCGCCATGCATGCCATATACCTCGTGTTAAAAGATTCGCAGTGTGCAGTGATTAACTTAGACCATACGCTATGCATGTGCTCGAGTTTTACGCTTCCATTTTTAGCGTAATGAGTATAGTCAAATACTTGTTTAATAATCCGCTCGTTTCCATGATTATACTCAAGTAAAGTCATCAAGTTGCTTGGTAAAAGTCGCTTCGTCTCGCACCCCGACCCTGTTGCCATCAGGGTCGACTATGTTAATGGTTGATCCCCACGAGAATTCTATAATTTCTGCATGCGGACAAACCTTGCGGATGGTTTTTAATGCTAGATCTAAATCGGTAACATTAATACGTAATTTTAAGGATCCCTGCTCCATTGATTTTCCTTGGGGATAGGCAATTCCTCCTGTTTCAATCATCAAATAGGCGCCGCCAAAGTCCAAGCATGTAAGCTTAGAATTGGCTTCATGCTTCTCATAAACAACGTTAAGATCAAAAGTTTCCCGATAAAAAGAAACGCATTTAGTATAGTTTTGCGTGTTTAAGATGATTCCTGTCCTTGCTATATCCATTGCTAGTCCCTGTAAGTTGTACTCCGTGATATCGTTTCGTTAAATCTCACACCAATGATACTGACCCGCTTTAAGGTTTTCACCAATTTCAGTAGTCTTCGTGCATCGATGTGCTTTTATATCCCTTTTTCCCTCAAACAAGCAGAGACAGTGAACATTTAGATTGTTAGACTAACACCCCATAAACTCTAAGGTAGTGCACGATGAACGATGAAAGTCCCCGCCAGGATAATGATGATTCTAAAGCTGACGCGATTGCGATAGTAGCAATTTTGGCTATAGTGCTAGCGGCAGTAGTGTATTGGTTGTCTGGGTTTTAAGTGAGACTTTAGAGGTTGATGGCTCATGAGTGCAGCGCAGAATACACCAGAATTATTAGTTGAAGAGCAACGTCAGATTGTTGAAGAATACCTGAAACGATCACCGTTGATGAAGCCGCCTGCGTCAGAAAAAACTGACGTCCTTCGTAACAAAATAAAAGCACAGCTCAAAGCCAATGATGCCGTGCTGATCGCTCATTACTACACCGACCCTATGATTCAGGAGCTTGCCGAGGAAACCGGGGGCACAGTATCAGATTCTCTTGAGATGGCTCGTTTTGGTAATACTCATGATGCGCAGACACTGGTGGTTGCTGGTGTCAAATTTATGGGTGAAACAGCAAAAATTTTAACCCCCCACAAGCGTGTACTAATGCCCACTTTAGAGGCTACCTGTTCTCTTGATATCGGTTGTCCTGCTGATGAGTTTGCGGCTTTTTGCGACCTTCATCCAGATCGTACGGTAGTTGTTTATGCAAATACTTCTGCTGCAGTAAAGGCTCGTGCAGACTGGGTTGTCACATCAAGTATTGCACTTGATGTGGTTGACTTTTTGGATAGCCGCGGGGAGAAGATACTATGGGCTCCTGATAAATATCTGGGTGACTACGTACAGAAGAAAACAGGCGCGGATATGATCCTGTGGGACGGCAGCTGCATTGTGCACGAGGAGTTCAAGGCCAAGGGGATTCTAGACCTTAAACAGGTTTATCCGGATGCTGCAGTTTTAGTTCATCCGGAATCGCCAGATTCGGTCGTTAGCCTTGCCGATGTGGCTGGGTCCACCTCGCAGCTGATTAGTGCCGCAAAAGAGCTGCCGAACCAGCAAATGATAGTGGCCACGGATCAAGGTATCTTTTATAAGATGCAGCAAGCAGTGCCCGACAAACAACTTCTGGTAGCCCCGACAGGCGGCAGCGGCGCTACGTGCCGAAGCTGCGCAAGTTGCCCTTGGATGGGGATGAACAGCTTACAAAACCTCCTTTCATGTATCGAGCAGGGCTCTAATGAAGTTTTTGTCGATGCCGGTATTGCAAAGCTAGCGGTTCAGTCTCTTGATAGAATGATGAATTTTAAGGCCGAACACCTGAGCTAGAGTCTTTTGGCTTTTTCTTCCATTCCAACAACATCTCTCAAACGCTGTTTTACGATCGATGATCGTTTGAAATCAGCGCTTACTAATCTCTCTGCAAGACCTAATTGCTCTCTAGCCAGTCCAAATGCGCCAACCAGTATGAAATATTCTGCGCGGGCCTGATGCACACCTGATATATTCCCAGCTAGGCCTCGAACCTCAGCCAGGCGGTACCAAACCATGGGGTCTTGGTTGCGTGATCTGGCTAGTTGGGTGAGTGCTAACCCTGCTTGCTCATATTGATGGTCAAGCCACAGAGTCTCAGCTTGTAAGGACAGGAGAGGGTAATTACCGGGGTTTCGAGCAATAAGGAATGCCAGCTTACTAAGCGCCTCAGCGTATCTTTTATCGGCTATGTCTATTTCAATGGCCGTATAGTTGTAAACTTGGTGGTCAGGGTCCTTCCTTAAGAGAGGTGCCATCACCAATCGCGCCGCGTCGGGGTCACCCATTTTTAAATGGCTCAGCACAAGGCCGTAAAGTGCCGCGTCCTTTTGTTGGGTATTTGCCAGTAATTTTGCATTAAAGCGTTTGATACTATCCTTTGGGTTCTTCGCCATAGCCACTAGTCCTCGGGCTTGTAGCAAATAATAATCATTATGGTCAGGATAGTGGCGCATGGAACTGCCCATTGTTCGGCCTCTCGCATCTGCTATGCGCTTTTCTGTTACTGGGTGAGTTAACAGAAACTCTGGAGCTCGATCACCCGCATATCGAAGTCTCTTCAGCATAGTCTCAAACATATCACCCACTGCGCCTGGGTCTCGCCCAGATTTTTCCATAGTTCGAAGCCCGAACCTATCAGCCTCTTTTTCATTTGAGCGACTGTAACGCAATTGATTGTCTATCGTCATCGCTTGGGTCGCCGCCATTGCCGCCATGCCGGCATCTCCACCAACGGTTGCTGCGAGGACCAGTCCCGCGAGCAATCCCGCTAGACTCAGGGTCGAGGAATTACGCTGCGCCTCAACGCCTCTCGCGAAGTGCCTTTGACTAAGGTGTGCTAGCTCGTGCGCGAGCACTGAAACCATTTGATCCTCGTTCTCAGCGAAGGAAAAAATACCTGTATGGATTCCCACCACGCCGCCAGGAACGGCAAAGGCGTTCATGCTTGGGTTGTTGACAATCACTAACTCAATGCTCGGGTCTTCAAGCTCGCTGTAGGTAGCTAAATTATAGATAAGATTTTCAAAGTAATTTTGCATGAGAGGGTCGTCAAATTCTTGAACTCTACTTCGAAATACTTTTAGCCAGGTGCGTCCTAATTGGTACTCCTGCTGTTTGGATATTATCCCAGAGCTACTGTCCCCCAGGACAGGAAGCTTTATGTCATTGCCCACTGCACTAGTTAATGGCGCGGACATAAAAAGTAGCAGAAACCCAGAAATCGCGAAAAAATCTCTAAGAGGACCTCGCAAATCGTTGAAAATACGGATTAATGTTTTGTTGATCAAAATAGGAATGCACACACGCAAATGACTAACCTCTACCTTAGCGGAAAATGAATAACAATTCGACAATTCAAACGTAAACTGGTTTCATACACGTTCATTAGATTAAAAAAAGACAACTAGGTCACTAAATCTAGTTGTAATGCCGGTCAGGAGCGTAATGAAGAAAATCTTAGATAAATGGTTAGGTCGATACTTTAGTAATGAAGAGGCTGTTCTTTTGGCTGTAATGCTAGCCTTTTTTATGATCTTGACCGCTACAGTTGGTGAGTACCTGGGTCCTGCTTTTGCTGCGCTGATTATCGCATTTTTATTACAGGGCGTAGTCAATGCTTTTGTTCGGGTTGGTGCGTCACAAAGAATGTCTGTAGTTGTGGCTTTCTTGCTATTTTTGATTGGTTTGGTGACTATTTTAGTAGGGCTGGTACCCATTGTTGGTAGACAAATGACTCTGCTTTTAAGAGAGGCGCCCGATATATTGGAGCGGTTACAGGTATTTCTCGCTAGCCTTCCTGAGCGGTATGAAGATTACGTGACGGCTGAGCAGTTTGAAATGATCGGGCTAAGGGTTTCCGAAGAGGTAGCTAACTTAGCAGAGCAAGTGTTGTCATTTTCATTTAGTAGTTTTCCTAGTTTATTTGCCATCGCTCTTTATCTTCTTCTGGTGCCCGTTTTGGTGTTTTTCATGTTACATGACCGAGAAACGCTGGTCACATTTGTGACCAATCTCCTGCCGAAGAAACGACCTGTTATGACATCTATCTGGTCCGAGATGAATGTCCAGTTCGCCAATTATGTCCGAGGCAAGGCTATAGAAATTCTTATTGTTGGTTTACTTTCTTATGCGGCCTTCTTGTTTATGGGGCTTAATTATGCCGCTTTACTCGCTTTGCTCGTCGGTCTGTCAGTTTTAATCCCTTACATAGGCGCGACGGTGGTAACTTTCCCCGTGTTAGTAGTTGCTTATATGCAGTGGGGTTCCTCTTCTGAGTTTTTTTGGCTGTTTATGGTTTATGGCGCTATTCAGGTTTTTGACGGAAATGTTCTTGTTCCTCTTCTGTTTTCAGAGGTGGTTAATTTACATCCTATAGCAATTATTGTTGCGGTTCTTTTGTTCGGTGGTGTCTGGGGGTTTTGGGGTGTGTTCTTTGCTATTCCTTTAGCAACGCTCGTCAAAGCGGTATTCAATGCCTGGCCTGATAGTTCTGCAGATGATTTAGAAAATAGTGTGGGCGAGGAGACTTTTTTTTAAGCCGTTTCACAATGGCTGACGTACAAAAGAACTAGACAACGCAAATGCTCGGCATTAATGTAACTCCATGATTCACGTTATCGAAAAGCCTCAAGAAACGACTATCCAGCTTACTCCAAACCGCTCTGCGAGTTGGGGTGAGACGCGGACCGCTATTTTATATTTGTCAGCATTTATGATGCTTATTGGTGTTGGCTGGCTTATCGCAGGGGTGTGGATGATTCTGCCGTTTGTCTTTTTGGATATTTTAGTATTTTCGTACTTTTTCTATCGCGTTTGTGAGGAAACATACCGAAGACAAGTTATCATTATAGAGTCAAAGACTGTGTATTTTCGATCAGGAATACATCATTTAGGCAATATTAAACGGTTCCAGCGTCCATGTTACCTGGTAATTCATAAGCGTAAATCCCCAAGTCACTTACCGGGCTATTCCTTGGCTGATGATGTTGATATTCAGAGGGTTGGTAGTTTTCTCAATGAAAAGGACCTGGAGGATTTAAGAGAGGCGCTAGGGCGCGTTGGCCTGTTGGAAATTAATCAGGAATGGTGGAAGCCAAAAACGACAGTTAATCGCCTTGATTACTAAAAGTGGTGGTGGTTTATTAGCAATAATTAGATCATATTTGTGTTACTAGTGAGCGCCAATTATTCTCAAATCGTCTAAATTAGTGCGTTTTGTGTAGTATAACTAATCTTTTTTCGATTTATTTTTATTTAAAGTGTATTAGAATCAGGTATTTATGGTAATTGGCTCTCGGTATAGCGCCTTCTTCATGTTTATTTCCACTTAATTTGTAGTTATACTACAAGAAGCTTTTGTTCTTTCCGTTAGTGCCTACTTTTGCCAGTCTTACCTGTGAAAACTAGCACTCGTATGGCCTTACTGATTACCACCTAATTGGACGATATTTATGGATGATTTGGATCCCACTGAAACTCAAGAATGGCTCGACGCATTAGACTCGATTGGGCGCAAGCACGGCGAGGAACGTGCCAGTTATATTCTTAATCAGTTAAATGCTCATGCAACGGAAAGTGGTATTGAGCTTCCGCAGTCAGTGACGACAAATTTCTGTAACACAATTCCTGCGGTTCGTGAGAAGGCCATGCCTGGCGATCTGTTTATGGAACGTCGTATTCGTTCATTAGTGCGATGGAATGCGTTGGCCATGGTGATGCGGGCGAACAGTCAAAGTGAGGGGATTGGCGGGCATATTGCGAGCTTTTCTTCAGCGGCGACGCTTTATGATATTGGATTTAATTATTTTTTCCACGGCCCCGATGGCGATAGTCTTGGTGATTTGGTGTTCTTTCAGGGTCACAGTTCTCCGGGTATGTATGCCCGTTCGTTTCTTGAGGGACGTTTGTCAGCAGAGCAACTCGATAAGTTTCGCCGGGAGGTTGATGGGACGGGTCTGTCTTCATACCCTCACCCTTGGTTGATGCCCGATTATTGGCAGTTTCCAACGGTATCGATGGGCTTAGGGCCCATTCAGGCGATTTATCAAGCGCACGTTATGCGCTACCTTTCGGCGCGAGGATTGGTTGCTCGTGGTGAGCGGAAGGTCTGGGCGTTCTTGGGTGATGGGGAATGTGATGAGCCTGAGACTCTCGGTGCGATCTCTCTCGCTGGAAGAGAAGGGCTAGAAAACCTTATTTTTGTGATTAACTGTAATCTTCAGCGCCTTGACGGGCCTGTGCGTGGTAACGGAAAGATTATCCAAGAATTGGAAGGCCAATTTCGAGGCGCAGGCTGGAATGTTATCAAGGTAATATGGGGGCGGCACTGGGATGCACTTTTAGAGAGAGATAAGAGTGGTTTACTCTTGCAACGAATGAATGAAGTGTGTGACGGAGAGTTACAAAACTATAAGTATAATGGTGGTGCCTATACCCGGCAGCACTTTTTTGGAAAGTACCCAGAGCTTTTAGAGTTAGTCAAAGATATGACTGACGATCAAATCATGAGTCTTAATCGTGGTGGGCATGATCCCTATAAAGTTTATGCTGCATATTCTGAAGCGGCTGACAATAAGGGTAGCCCAACCGTTATTTTAGCGCATACAGTTAAAGGCTATGGTCTTGGCGATGGCGGGCAGGCAGCCAATGATACTCATTCGGTCAAAAAGCTAGATATCGAAAATTTAAGACGATTCAGAGACCGCTTTGGTATTCCAATCTCTGATGATCAGCTTGAAACAGTTCCTTATTATCGGCCCGCAGAGGGTAGTCCAGAACTGACCTATATGAAACGTAGGCGAGATACTTTGGGTGGCCCATTGCCCTCACGTAAATCCGACTTCGATGCTATGCCTGTGCCTGCATTAAGTGAGTTTGATAAGCAGTTAGCCAGCAGTGGAAAACGAGAGATTTCGTCGACCATGGCCTTTGTCCGCGTTCTATCCAGTTTGGTAAAAGATAAAGATATTGGTCAATATGTAGTGCCAATTGTGCCGGATGAGGCTCGAACCTTCGGTATGGAAGGTATGTTTCGCCAGCTAGGTATTTATACCTCAGCTGGGCAAAAGTATGTGCCTCATGATCGAGAGCAAATCATGTATTACAAAGAGGACAAAAAAGGCGTAATCCTCGAGGAAGGTATTAATGAAGCGGGTGCGATGTCTGCTTGGTTGGCGCTAGCTACGTCCTACAGTACAAGCTCTCGACCGATGATCCCGTTTTATATATTTTACTCGATGTTTGGTTTTCAGCGTATTGGAGATCTGGCTTGGGCCGCGGGTGATAGCCAAGCGCGAGGCTTCTTGATTGGTGCTACTGCTGGAAGAACAACGCTCAACGGAGAGGGTTTGCAGCACCAAGACGGGCATAGTCTTATACTGGCAAACACCATTCCTAACTGTAAGAGTTATGACGCTACCTTTAGCTATGAACTCACAGTGATTATTCAAAATGGTCTCAAGCGAATGTTTGAGGACAAAGAAAACTGTTTTTACTATCTAACCACCATGAATGAAAATTATGCCCACCCAGCAATGCCTGAAGGCGTCGAAGACGGGATTGTTAAAGGCGGCTATGCCCTTGTTCAATCACCTGACCAAAACGCTAAGAAGGTTATCCTGATGGGGGCAGGCACTATTTTAAATGAGGTGCTAGCTGCCGCAGTACTCCTTAAAGAGAAGTTTTCTATTGAGTCGGACATTTGGAGTCTTACCAGTATCAATGAGCTAGTCCGGGAAGGGCAAGCTATCGACCGTTGGAATCTTTTACATCCCACTGACACTCCCAAACAGAGTTATATTACGAGTCAGTTAGGCGTGATTGATGCACCGGTAGTTATTGCCACTGACTATATGAAAGCCTATGCGGAGCAATTGCGCAGATATATTCCAGGTACTCTTCATGTTCTTGGAACTGACGGCTTCGGACGCAGTGATAGCAGAGAGACCTTGCGACGATTTTTCGAGGTAGATCGCTATTTTATAACGATTTCCGCATTGAAGGGGTTGTCCGATAACGGACAAATAGAGGCGTCAGTAGTCTCCGACGCTATAGCAATGTTTTCAATCGACCCAAATAAACCTAACCCGCTTTATCTCTAAATATTGGTTATCGAGGTCGGACTGGGTTAGCATGAATTAGTTATGTATGAGGAATATTGAGTGTCTATAAAAACTGTAGTAGTTCCAGATCTTGGCGGGGCAGAGTCCGTCGATGTTATTGAATTGAGTCTGGCAATAGGAGATAGCGTCGAGTTAGAGGGCTCCTTACTGGTTCTAGAATCCGACAAGGCTACCATGGATGTGCCTAGTCCTTTTGATGGGAAACTGGTGAAGTACCTAGTGTCAGAAGGTGATACCGTCAAGGTTGGCGATGCGATCGCTGAACTTGAGACAACGAGTAATGTTAGCGATGCTCCAGAGCAGGCAGAGGTGTCTCCAGTAGATGAAGTATCTGTGACTGTTCCAATTGAGCCTCCGGCAGAGATCAGCCAATCTAATTCTTCCAAGAATCGATCAGAGGGTGAAAATAAGCCCGAGTTAGAAATGATTGTCGATCATGAAGTGGTTGAGCAAAATGAACTTGATCAAAGCGATGTCTATGCCGGTCCCGCGGTTAGAATGTTGGCAAGGGAGCTTGGTGTGCAGCTGGACGTCGTTAGTGGCAGTGGACCGAGAGGGCGAGTTTTACGAGAAGATGTAAACGATTATGTCAAAGCTATGCTCTTGGATGGCCCGACATCAAATCAAGGGGCGGCATCAGGTATTCCTGATGTACCGATTATTGATTTTAGTCAATTCGGTGATGTTGATACCGTTAAGATGAGCAAAATCCAAAAGTTAACTGCGGCAAACATGCAGCGTAATTGGCTAAACGTTCCGCATGTAACTCAGTTTGATGAAGCTGATATCACGGAGATGGATAGTTTCCGTAAGTCACTTAAATCTGAAAGCGACGCTCGTGGGGTTCGCATTTCGCCAGTAGCATTTTTGATTAAAGCCATCGCCATTGCTCTGCAGGAAAATCCTATATTTCTTCGATCACTTGCTGGAGATGGAGAACACTTTATTCAAAAGCACTATATCAATGTCGGTATGGCAGTGGATACGCCAAGGGGTTTAGTTGTCCCGGTTATTCGCGACGTTACTAATATGGGTTTATGGGATATTGCAACAGCGGTGACCGAGTCGGCTGTCAAGGCACGTGACGGTAAGTTGAAGCCTTCTGATATGCAGGGAGGTTGCTTTACCCTATCCAGCTTAGGCGCTATTGGCGGGAATGGGTTTACGCCGATTGTCAATGCACCCGAAGCTGGAATACTAGGAGTGTCCAACGCTAAGATACAACCTGTTTGGGACGGCCAGTCTTTTCAGCCTCGACTGATGCTGCCGCTAGCGCTCTCATATGATCATCGACTAGTAAACGGCGGAGATGCGGGTAGATTTATGACTCAGATCGTAAAGCTATTAAGTGATATTAGACATTTAGCGCTTTAATTTATTAGGCTTTTAAGGAGGCTAAAATGCAGTTTTTACACACTATGGTCCGCGTTTCAAATGTTCAATCATCACTGGCTTTTTATTGTGATGCGCTGGGGATGGTCGAGGTGTCGCGTTATGATGTTGAGAAAGGTCGTTTTACTCTTATTTTTTTAGCGGCTCCGGATGATTCCGAAACGGCCAGGAGCAAAGATGCACCCTTAATCGAGCTGACGCACAACTGGGATCCAGAGCCCTATATTGGTGGCAGAAATTTCGGGCACTTAGCGTTTCGAGTTCATGACATTTATGCGTCCTGTGCACGCTTGGCCGAACATGGAGTGCTTGTTAATCGTCCTCCAAGAGATGGGCGTATGGCATTTGTCCGGTCTCCGGATGGCATCTCAGTTGAACTACTTCAAGCGGGAGAGCCGCTAGCTCCTGTCGAACCATGGTTATCAATGGAAAATACTGGCCAGTGGTAGCCTGCTCTTGGTTGTTTAGGCTTTTTTGAAGGGCAGCATTTGACTTGCCTGCTCTATGTGCGCATCAATGGCAACGCCTTCTTCGGTAAGAAAACGAGCAATAGCTTTTTGAAACTCTGGGTGGCGAATCCAATGGAGCGAATGGGTCTTTATGGGCTCAAAGCCTCTCACCAGTTTATGTTCACCCTGAGCACCGGCATCGTAACGCTTAAGGCCCATCTCGATTGCAAACTCAATACCACGATAGTAACAAAGCTCAAAATGCAGAAAGGGAAACTCTCCAAGACTTCCCCAGTACCGACCGTAGAGAGAATCACTGTCAAACAAATAGAGCGCGCATGCTATTGGCTTGCCATCTTGTGTTGCGACTGACATGGCAATTTGCTCGGGCATTCCAGTGGCAATACTTTCAAAAAATGCCTGAGTCAAGTACCCACGTGTCCCATTGCGTTTGGCATAAGTTCGTTCGTAAAGTTGGTAAAATAACGCCCAAATTTCAGCGCTGATTGCTGCACCTAAGAGTACCTCTACTTCAATGTTTTGCTTTAGTATCTCGTCCCTTTCTTTTCTTATCATTTTCCGTTTGCGAGAGGTCATTGCGCCAAGATAGTCATCAAAGCATTGATAATCTTTGTTAAGCCAATGATATTGGACACCTGTGCGCTTTAGGAGGCGAGGATCATCAAACAGCTTTAAATCATTATCTTCAGGAAACAAAATATGCCAACTAGAGGCGTCGGTGTCCTCGGCGATACTGATCACTTCATCAATAATTTGGCGACAATGTTGCTGACTAATAGGGTTGTTAGAGCGGAGTCGACTTCCCGTAGACGGAGTGAATGGAACGGCAGTGACTAATTTCGGGTAATACTCCAAGCCATTCTGATGATATGCATTTGCCCATGCATGATCGAAAACATACTCCCCCATTGAGTGATCTTTTAAATACAGCGGCATGAAACAGCCAGTATCTCCGTCATCCAGCGTCAGATGAATAGGTTGCCAGCCAGACTCACTACAGGCGCTGCCACTCTCTTCGAGAGCCTTAAGAAAAGTTTCTCTTAAAAATGGATAGGGGAGAGCACTCATGTAGGGTCCTGTATATGTTCGTTGTATCTATCTTATGCTTATAAATAATATCGGGTCCGAAAAATGAACACTATTTTAAAATGACTCCGACAATCTAACAATTTTTACGTAACCAAGCCCTATTATGATCACATAATCTCTACTAAAGGGACTAATGTACGCCGTCTAAACTCTTATGGGAAAGATCAGTCTGTCTTGATATCGAGTTAATGAAACAATAGTGCTGGTTTATGGGCGATTAGATGATTTTTTGTGAATATATTCCTTCTATTTTTACGAGTTCGAAACCCTTTGAGGTATCATAGCAAAATTCGCTAGAACTGAAAGCCAAGTTATCAATGGAGATTTTATATGATTATTAAGCCTCGCGTTCGCGGCTTCATGTGCGTTACTAGCCACCCATCAGGTTGTGAGCAAAACGTACTAAATCAGATTAATTATATTAAGAGCCAAGCGTCTATCGTCGCGCCCAAAAGGGTCCTGGTGATAGGTAGTTCAACAGGCTACGGACTCTCCGCTAGAATTACTGCAGCCTTTGGTGCTGGAGCCTCTACATTGGGCGTGTTCTTTGAAAAGCCAGGTTCAGATCGCAAGCCTGGGACTGCCGGCTGGTATAACAGCGCTGCGTTCCACAAACAGGCCGAAAATGAGGGTCTATATGCCAAAAGTATCAATGGAGATGCATTTTCAGATGGGGTCAAGCAGAGAGTGATCGAGACGATTGCTAAGGATTTAGGCCAAATTGATCTAGTTATTTATAGTCTAGCAGCGCCGAGACGGCAGCATCCCAAGACGGGGGAAATATTTAATTCTACTCTAAAGCCCGTGGGAAAGAGCATCACCATGCGAGGAATCAATACGGACAAAGAGGTTATTCAGGAATTTAGTTTAGAGGCTGCGTCGGATCAAGAAATTTCTGACACGGTGTCGGTAATGGGTGGCGAAGATTGGCAAATGTGGATGGATGCCCTGTCGGACGCAAACGTTCTAGCCCCCGGTGCAAAAACCACTGCTTTCACTTATATCGGTGAGAAGATGACCTGGGATCTCTATTGGGATGGAACGATCGGTCAGGCGAAAAAGGACTTGGACAGTAAAGTGTTTTCAATCAGAGAAAAACTCGCATTGAGTGCGGGTGATGCTCGGGTATCGGTACTTAAGGCTGTGGTAACTCAGTCGAGTTCAGCCATACCAATTATGCCACTTTATTTGTCTATATTATTTAAGGAGATGAAAATTGATGGAAGTCATGAGGGTTGCATAGAGCAGCTTTACCGACTTTTTACCGAGGGTCTATATTCAGATAATCCTCGGTTGGATGGAGAGGGTAGGTTGCGCATGGATGAGCGAGAGATGCGTGCTGATGTGCAGGCTAAAGTAGCAGAATCATGGGCTAAAATTTCCACTGAAAACCTTAACCAGCTAACCGATTTTGCTGACTACAAGCATGAGTTTTTATCGCTGTTTGGGTTTGGTGTTGCTGGCGTAGATTACGATCAAGAGGTCGCTTCTGAGGTACCCATTAATAACCTGATAGAAGGCTCAACCCTTGGTTAATAAAACCTCCAAGGCGACGAAATTTAGTCTCAAGTTACTTCATCCTCGTCACTGGTTACTTTGGCTTGGCTTCTTGGTTTGGCGGCTAATTACTGCCTTACCGTTTCCTATTTTGTTGCTTTTAGGAAAGGGTATTGGGTTAGCGGTTTTCTCGTTCAAAAGCCGCCGAAAGACAATTGCGAAACGAAATATTGAGGTCTGTTTTCCGACATTGACCGTTAATGAACAGTACGAGATGTTGCGGAATAATTTCATTAATACTGGTATTGCCTTTATGGAGATTGGCATGGCTTGGTGGTGGTCCTCTCGTCGTTTGGCGAAACTACTTAGCTTCGAAGGGCTTGAACATCTCAAGGCAGTACCTGAGGGTCGAGGTACCATGTTGTTAGGTATTCACTATACGACGCTTGAGATTGGAGGGGCTGCCGTTTCTATGGTAACGCAAATGGACGGTATGTATCGAGCACACGGCAATCCAGTGTTTGATTACATACAGGCGTCTGGTCGAGTCTCTAAAGGGAAAGGCGACACTGTTGTCTTTGAGCGGAGAGATGTGAGGGGCAGCATGAAGGCACTCAAACAAGGCCGAACCCTTTGGTATGGGCCTGATCAAGATTATGGCTTGGGGCAGGGGCTTTTTGCACCATTCTTCGGTATTTCAGCCGCTACTGTTTATGCCACAGCTCGATTCGCTGATAAGACTGGGGCTGCCGTTGTTCCATTTAATCATATAAGGTTACCCGGATCGCGAGGTTATAAAATAAGTTTTCACCCCGCGCTTGAATCATTCCCCAGTGGTGATGATTTAGTCGATGCGACACGTATTAATAAGCTCATTGAAAAATTTATTTTACTGCAGCCTGATCAATATCTTTGGGTGCATCGGCGATTTAAAAATCGTCCTGAGGGCGATCCTGATATCTACAATTTAGCCAGTAAGGTTCGCAAATGAATGAGTCCATTCAAAAAAATGAGTTTTGCTTGTGCGTGCGCATAGGCGTAAGTACCATGTCCACGCAAGAGCTATTGCCATCTCGGAGGAAAAAGTGATTATTGGAAGTATTGTCGCCTTAGTTACGCCTATGCATTCAGGGTCCTTAGCCATAGATTGGAGCTCTCTAGGGGCTCTAGTTGAGTGGCATATCGCTGAGGGTACCAATGCGATTGTTGCCGTTGGGACTACAGGCGAGTCAGCGACCTTGAGTGTCTCAGAGCATGCCAGTGTGATTGAATTTATTGTCAAAAAGGTCGCTGGTAGGGTGCCAGTGATAGCTGGAACAGGTGCCAACTCAACTGCAGAGGCAATCCATCTTACTCAGACTGCAAAGGAAGTTGGTGCTGATGCCTGTTTACTGGTGACGCCCTACTACAATAAACCGACACAAAGTGGTCTTTATCAGCACTTTAGAGCTATTTCTGAAGCTGTTGATATAGATCAAATTCTTTACAATGTTCCTGGTAGAACAGCATGCGATATGATCCCAGATACCGTGATAGCGCTGAGCAATCTGATTAATATTATTGGTATCAAAGAGGCTACAGGAGATCTATCTCGCGTACCTGTGTTACTAAGGGACTGTGCTGATGGCTTCGCTGTATACTCAGGGGATGATGCAACAGCTCGAGAGCTTATGCAGATGGGGGGGCATGGTGATATTTCTGTCACTGCGAACGTTGTACCCAAATTGATGTCTGAAATGTGTACAGCGGCAATGGGTGGCAACTTCGAACGGGCAAAAGAGCTCGATCTGGTTCTATCCGATTTGCATTCTGGTCTTTTTGTTGAGGCCAATCCTATTCCGGTAAAGTGGGCAGTTAGCCAGATGGGTATGATAGAAAACGTACTGAGACTCCCTATGACTAGTCTCAGCAAGGAACACTTAACTACCGTTAGCCAAGCCATGCTGGTTGCTGGTGTTATTTAACTTATCGCTTAATTAAAAGGCCTTTCGTAAATATGAAAATGCTGTCAGCTACTATTGTTATTGTCTTCTCAGTTAATTTAGCGGGTTGTGGGTGGCTCGGATTGAAGGATCGCAGCAGCGATTACCTTCTTTCTGAGGAAACAGAACCTACGCATATACCTCGCGAACTGAGTACAAGCTCTGTAGGCCAAATCTATCCGATTCCGGCTATAGAGACATCGTCAGAGCAACTGGTTTCGTTTGATGTGCCGAGACCGCAGCCTGCCTCGGTGAACACTTTTGAGCAATTAGTTAAAATCCAAAGCTTTGATGAGGGACGTTGGGTGCTGATCAATATCTCTCCTAGCGAGCTGTGGCCACGGCTAAGAAATGTTTTGAATCGTAATGGTGTTCCTTCGGCCTTAGCCCGTGGTTCATCGGGATTAATCGAAACTGTGTGGGTCACTTTTAGCTCCGATGAGGACAACTCTCATAGATTTAGGTTTAACGTCTCTCCTGGCGTGCAAGTAGAGAGCACCGAAATCGCTATTATCCACAATCAGGCTGTGCGAGGGGCGGAAGAGGACGCAGTCTGGCCAACGGTATCAGACAGTGATCAGCGAGAACTCGACATGTCAACGTTGGTTGCCAATGATCTGGCTGGTGCAAATGATTTTGCAAGCGTTTCCCTCTTAGCTCAAGATATTGGTGGTGCGTCAAAGGTAGAAATTATATCCCCTGAGGTAGCCGATCCATTTATTCGTTTAAAGCTTGGCTTTGATCGTTCATGGGCGTCCGTGGTTTACTCCCTAAACAAAGGTGGGTTTTCTACGATTGATAAGAACCGTTCAGAGGGAATCTTTTACGTCAATTACACGGAGCCTAGCAGCGCTGAGATAGGCTTTTTTGGTCGTATCTTCGGTGGTAGTGACGAGCCGGATATTATTGAAACGAACTATCGCGTTCTCGTTGAAGCGGTAGGATCTGACGTTGAAGTGAAAATTGTTGATGCCTTGGGTGATAGTGTTAAGAGGGCGGAGGTATCCAGATTGCTGGCGATTTTGCGAAGCAACTTGTCGTAGAGTCTCTAGATAATGCGTTTCGCCTCTCTCGGCAGTGGTAGCAAAGGTAATTCGACAATCGTTGTATCAGGACTAACCTCAATTTTGGTTGACTGCGGTTTTGGTATTCGTTCGATTTGCGCAAGGCTACTTGCGCGTAATGTAGACCCTAAAACGCTCACGGCAATACTGATTACCCATGAGCATAGTGACCATTGGAGGGGCGTAGAGGCTCTCTCTGCGAAATTTGGTATCCCAGTTTATCTATCTGCTGGTTGTTTTAAAGCGCGCAATCTTTCCCCTGGTTCTCAGAACTTTAACATTATAGATAGCCATACTGCCTTTGATTTGGGTCAGTTTACTGTTACACCAGTCCCCGTTCCTCATGACGCCAGAGAGCCCATTCAATACATGCTAAGTGACGGTGCTTTGCGTCTTGGTATTTTGACAGACCTTGGGCACTACACGCCCCATGTCATCTCGATTTATTCCAAATGCCATGGCCTATTACTTGAATCTAACTACGATGAAGAGATGCTCGCTACAGGCCCTTACCCGCAATTCCTAAAGGATAGAGTCAGCGGCTTGTTCGGACATCTCAGTAACCGGCAGGCTTTAGATCTACTAAAAAGCTTAGACTTATCACAGCTGCAAACGTTAGTACTAGGCCATATCAGTGATAAAAATAATCACCCCGATATTATCTCAAAGGTGCTGGCCAGTGCGGACCTAGGCGGGGCGACAATAACATTTGCTGGGCAAGATATTGGAAGTGAGTGGCAGGATCTGAAGCCTACACTTGAATGTGGCTGAGATTCCTGTATCGCTATCCTTGTTTTAGGTTTAGGTCAAGGTTAATAGTCTTTTTTTCCACAGATACCGGTTTGTTATGCAACCTTGCGTTAGGTAACGGCTGTAAGTCATTGATTGTTGCCACGAGTCACGCTATGTCATTGATTTATATGCATTTTTATAAATGGTTAAAAAGTAACCAATCTAACTGGGCGGTATGTTTTTTAGGGATTTAAGCAACGAATCCAAGGTTAATCCACAAAGTTATCCACAGAAATTGTGAATAACTTTTGGCCGGTTATACGGGTAAAGTCACTTCTTATAAGCGTTAAAAGTTACTCACAAGTGTTAGATAGTAACGATTTTATGCTACCCCGGTTGCGCAGTTGCGTCAGATCATCACAGTCTATATTCGCATTGTTGTTTAGATCTGCCAGAGTGAGTTTGTCGAGTAATAGAAGGGGAGCTATACCCTCTAAACTGTTATTCTTCAGCCTTACTTCTGATAGGTAAAAAAACTGTTGTATGCCGTCTAGTTTTTCTATGCCGGCATAACTACAATCTAGTATTTTTAACATTTTAGGATCGGTGATTTTTTGATGCACTATGGTGTGCTTAATACAATTTCTTAATGCGTTATCGATAATCTTTTTACTTTGATATAAAGCGACGGGAGTTATGATAGATTTATTATTAAACGTAACGGCATAATCAGCACATCCGGATATTAGGTAAATCATTAATATTATGAACCCATATCTCATTATAGTTATCCTTGCTCACATGGCCTTTAAATGACACTGAATATTAACATACCAAATATAGCTGTTTGTTGCCAAATAGCGGAACATTTACCTAAAGCAGAACGTTTAGCTCACAAATTAGGTATTCCCTTACTGAGCGAGCTGAAAACTAAGGAAAGTGGGACTATTAGTGTTAGCGGGCAAGAAAATCAAGACTATAGATTACTAGTAGATGATGCAGGTATTGCGTTATATCCAAGTGATCTAAGGTTACATGGGCCTATTAGGGTTGACTTTAATACTGGAGCCAATAGCCACCGCCGTAAATTTGGTGGGGGAAATGGACAAGCGATCGCAAAGGCAGTCGGGGTGTCGGGGCGATTTTCTCCTAAGGTGCTAGACCTTACTGCTGGGTTAGGTGGAGAT